>Ga0265338_10000740_pt1 | contig 55706 bp, 58 predicted proteins | sample 42126metaG_FD_193579 | JGI IMG/M metagenome (GOLD analysis project Ga0265338, IMG submission 193579) | Rhizosphere microbial communities from Carex aquatilis grown in University of Washington, Seatle, WA, United States - 4-21-26 metaG | ecosystem: Host-associated > Plants > Roots > Rhizosphere... | reverse complement strand
GCGGCCTCAACGTCTACCCGGCCGAAGTGGAGCAGGTCCTCTCCCGGCTCGACGGCGTCGCCGAGTGCGCGGTCGTCGGGATGCCCGACCGCCGGCTCGGCGAGGTGGGCCTGGCCCACCTCGTGATCCGCCGCGACCGGGTCCTCGACGAGGCCACGGTGCTGGCCTACTGCCGCGCGCGGCTGGCCGGCTACAAGGTGCCCAGGCAGGTGGAGTTCCGCGACGCGCTGCCGCGCAACGCCTCGGGCAAGGTCCTCAAGCGCCAGCTACGCCCTGCGCCCCTGAACCCGGAGTCCTGAAGGCCGGCCGCCAGCCCGCCGTCCGCTTGTGGATCATCTGCTCGACCAGCGGCCGGGCCGCCTCGGTGTACGGCCCTGGTAACGCTCGAACACGCTCACCGCCGCCACCCGCCCGGCGCACCGTTCGCCCGGCGTCACGAAGGCACCGGGAACCGGCCTCGTGGAGGACAAGGAACCGGTAACGCCCGCCGACAGGCTCGGCGGCCGACAGGCCGGTGCGCGGGCTGAACGGCTGCCGGTCGCGGGCCGCCTCCCTTGAGGTCGTCAAGGAACCCCTGCCAGGTTGTTCTGCTCAGCGGTTGGCTGGGTCAGGCATACCCGCTACGAGCGCCAGTTGGAACTTGGTCTCGTCTTCCGTATCGGGGGCCGTGGTCAGTAGGACGATCTTGCGTTCCGCGTCGCCGTCGCTCAGCACGTCGCAGTCCATTGCGATCGGCCCTGTCGCAGGGTGATGGACGATCTTGTGGTCCTCCCGGTGCGCGCCGACCGCGCCGGACTCCCACAGCTCGGCGAAGCGCTCGCTTCCCGTCGTGAGGTTCCTGATCAGGCTGGCCAGGCGGTCGCTGTCCGGGAACCGCCCCGCGGCGCGGCGCAGGTCGGACACGACGGATGCCTCGACCTCCGGCTGGATGAGGGAGATCACCGGCCAGTGTGACAGGTGCGGGCGGCCCTCGCCGGCCAGGAAGGTGTCGCGGGCGAAGTTGCGCAGCGCAGACGGCACCGGCGACGGGTCGCCCAGCAGCGCCGCCCAGCCACGGTTCCACCAGATGAGCTGCCAGTCGGCGGCGAACACGGCGGCTGCGGCGTCGCCGAGCCGGTTCAGCATGCGGCGCATGCCGGGCGGGATGTGGTCGGAGATCTCCCGGCCGGCCGGCGGGGCGAGCCCGGCCAGCCGGTAGAGATGGTCCCGCTCGGCGTCGGTGAGCTGCAGGGCACGCGCCAGCGCCGCGATCACCTGCGCCGACGGGGTCGTGTACCGTCCCTGCTCCAGGCGCACGACGTAATCGACCGAGATCCCAGCGAGCTCGGCGAGGTCCTCCCGGCGCAGTCCCGCGACCCGGCGCCCCCGGCCGACGGGCAGCCCCGCCGCGGCCGGCGAGACACGGCCGCGCCAGGTCCGCAGCATCGGGCCAAGTTTCGCGATGTCAGCGGTCATAAATCGATTATCGCAGCAGTCGCTGCACTGGGCGTGGGCCTGAGGGTGGTAGCGGTTTTCCTACCGAATTCGTTTCTCTAGTTACCGGCACGGCAGCCGATGATGCTAAATGACATGACCTTCACGTTCTCCCACGATCACGTGGGCATCACCGTTACGCCGCAGGACCTCGACGCCACCGTCGCCTGGTATTCGCGCAACCTCGGTTTCACCGTCGACCAGCGATTCGACTCCCACGGCACCACATTCGTCTACCTCACCGCCGGCGACGCCAAGATCGAGCTGCTCGCGGGTGCGTCAAACCGCAACGGGGCACCGGCCGGTAACGTCCTCGCGAGCATGGACCCGTCGCGGCTGCACCACTTCTGCCTCGCGGTGGCAGATCTCGACGCGGCGGTAGCCCGGCTGCTCGAACTCGACGTGCCGCTGATCGGCGGCCCCATGGAGATCCCGGAAATCAGCCAGCGCATCGTGTTCATCACCGACAACGTCGGCACCATCATCGAGGTCACCGAGCCGGGCACCTGGCCCGCTGGCCGGAACGGCCGTGCGTGAGGCCGGCCCGCGCAGAGTTCACCGCAGCTGGCGAGGCCGGGCAAGTCCGGTGGCGGCCCCCCGAGGTGACGAGCCCGCTGCTCGATCGCCCGGTCCCGGTCGTCGCCGCCAGGGACATTCCCCGAGTCCGGCGTCGGCCATTATCGTGCTCACGGTTTCCTCCAGCGAGGACTGCGGCGATGAGGCCGATGTTCGCGCCGCCGGGCTTGTCGTGCTCGCGCAAGACGACTCTCCTGAGGTTGTCCTGGCCGACGATCGCCAGGCCCCGCCCGTACTTCTCGCGTATCGCCGCGGCGGCTGGGGACTTGCCGGGGCCTCGCGGATCGCGGCCTGGGCGGGGGTCTCCGCGGCCGCCTTCGGCGTCATCACCAGGAGCCCTCAGCTCTGGCAGCCCGGGACCGCTGCGGTCAGTGACCTCCATCCCGGACAGTACCGGTGCAGGCTGTCACCGTTACCGTGACCGTCTCCCCCGGGAAAACCCGAACTGCTGTGCCGGACACTGTTACCGAAAAGCTCGCTCGCGGGCAGGACAGCATCATCCCCGCAAGGATGCCCCGGGCCGAGCACCGCGCCCGCGAAGGCGCGGACAACCCGCGCCCTTTCCCCTCGCCCGGCTCCGTGGTCGACCAGTTCCCGGGCGCGGGCCGCGATGCGCAGCTGGTAGCGGGAGTAGCGGCGGTGCCCGCCCTCAGAACGGAGCGGGGTAATCAGGCCAGCCTCGCCGATCGCGCGCAGGAAGCCCTGGGTAGTGCCGAGCATCTCGGCAGCCCGGCCCATCGTGCAGGCGGGGTAGTCATCATCGTCGAGCCGGTCGTAGGAGTCGCCTGCTGTCATCGCACCTCTCGGTAACGCACAGAGGGGCCCTGGTGACGTACGCACCAGGGCCCCGAAGGAACTTGCTACACCATCGGCCGACTCTGATGCGTCGGCCTTCTGTTTCCGCAGGCCCGGCGGTGATGCTGCCGAGACTGCGAGGATCGCGGTTGCTTGACCGGAGACCACCTCACTATCGATGTCCTGCGGTACCCGGGCTCAACGTCCCTCCCGGGCGATCCTGACGGTGCCTGGCTCCTCCGTTCTTCCCTCTCAGATCAATCACTGCCGAATTCCCCGGAGCGCGCGTCCGCAGCTGACGCCTTCACCGGGGTAGTGCTCACTGCTGCCGCCCGGCAGTTCATCCCTGTCGGGCCTTACTGTCTCTCTGGGCTACGCGAGAAACCATACTCATGTCGTCATCGAATGTCTACTCCGGCCACCATAGATTTTTTTGTTTCCGAGGCGGAGGTACCTGCTGCGCATCCCGCTGGGACGCACCATTCGCGTTTAAGGGCCGGCCCCGGCAGGGCCGACGGCGGACGCGTGCCGGCAGCTTCCCGGAATCCCGGCGGGCACGGGCCGCCGGGTCCCGGCGGCCCGTGCCCGCGGCGCGCTCGCGCGGATCTGGCAGCGCGCCCGGGGAAGTTACGCGCTGACGGCCTGCTTCTGCTCACTGCTGGTGACCTGGATGCTGCGCGGCTTGGCGGCCTCGCGGACCGGGATGGTCAGGGTGAGCACGCCCGCGGCGTAGTCGGCCGCGACCTTGTCGGCGTCAAGGGTCTCGCCCAGGAAGACCTGCCGGGTGTACGTGCCGTAAGGCCGCTCGGCGATCAGCAGCTCGGCGCCGGCGGGCTGGGCCGGGGCGCGCTCGGCGCGGACGGTGAGCACGTTCTGCTCAACGGTCAGGCTGATGGAGCCCGCGTCGATGCCGGGCAGGTCCAGGTGGACGTAGAAGTCGTCGCCTTGGCGGTAGGCATCCATCGGCATCGCGGCGGGCCGCGCGGCGGTGCCGAAGACCTGCTGGGTGAACCGGTCCAGCTCGCGGAACGGGTCGGTGCGCATGAGCATGATCAGTGCCTCCTTGCCGTGTTGGTTGTCTTGCACGCTCACAAGATCTATATATCAGCGCCTGCCCATACCTGACAAGATCCGACTTAGATTTCCTCTCCTCTCGACTCAGATTTCCTCATGCCGCATACTGGGGGCAGCATGGCATGTGGCCGCGCCTGGCGGAAGGGAAGTGATGGTCATGGCAGCGGCAGAGCAAGAAGAACGAGGAGGGGGCCTGGTCCCGGACCTGTACCAGATGCTCGGGGTGCCCTTGGGGGCCTCCGGCGGGGAGATCACGCGGTCGTGGCGGCAGCGGGCGGCGGCGGAGCACCCGGACCGCCGGCCGCATGATGCCGCCGCCCCGGCTCGGTTCCGCGCCCTGGCCGCGGCCTACCAGGTGCTGGGCGACCCGGCCCGGCGCGCCGCCTACGACCGGACGCTCGGGCACCAGCCCGGATCCGGCTCTGACGCCCCTGGCGGCCCGGCACCGGGAGCCTCACCACGACCGCCGCGCGGCAACAGCGTGCCGGTCGAGGTGCGGCGGCCCGGGCGGGCGCCTGAGCCGCCGCTACGGGCCGGGCCGGTCCGGGTGGAAGTCCCACCGCCGGCGTCGGCGCCGGGCCCGCGGGCAGCGGAGAGGGACATCGTCCGGCTGGCTGTCCTGGCGGAACTGACGGCGCGGTACCTGCACGGCGAACAGGGCCGGCCGTGATGACCCCGGGGTGGGGAGACCTGGACCGGGGGCTGTTCAGCATCTCGGTCGCCGCCGAGCTGGCCGGGCTGCACCCGCAGACGCTGCGGATCTACGAGCGGGAAGGGCTGCTCGACCCGGCGCGCAGCGCGGGCGGGACCCGCCGGTACTCCCGCAACGACATCAGCCGGCTCCAGGAGATCTGCGCGCTGACCGCCGACGGGCTGAACCTGGCCGGGATCAGGCGCATCCTCGAACTGCAGGAAGAGACCCGCCAGCTGCGGGCCGAGCTGGCCGCACTGCGCGAGCGGGCCGCCGGGAACGCCCAGCCGGGGGCCCGCCCGTCCGGCGCGCAGCACTCGCCCCGCTGAATCCTCACCTGTCCCGACGCGGACCGGCAGCGGCGAGCTCTGCGCGGACTCAGCCGTTAGCCCCCGGGGCAGGCGGGCCGCGTCGTACACGGGCGAGGCCGGACCTGCCTGCCCTGGGGACCGACCCCCGCTGCGCTCAGGCGATGTCCGGCGCGGGCAGCGGTCACCTGGGTCGCGGTCACCGGGTCGTCACTGGGGCAGGCCCGGGGTCAGGTGAAGATGCTGCGGCCATGAAGTCGCGCCGGGCGACCGGGTCCAGCATCGCCGTCGGCTCGTCAAGCACAAGCAGCCGTGGTCGGCGGGCCAGGGCCAAGGGCAGGGCCAGCTACGCCTGCTGCCCCCCGGATAGCTTCCCCGCCTTCCGGTCTAGTGGGATACCCAGGCCTGCCAGCCGCGCCTCCGCATACCCAGGTACAAAAAGGGTCCATGCCAGGGCCGCTGGTCCCGTTGATCAGCTCGGGGCGTCAACCTGGAGGTCGTGGTAGTCGCCGATCGAGAGGATAACCTCACCGTCCAGCAGAAGCTCGTAGTCCCAGAGCTTGTGCTCCGGGTCGAACGACTCAATCGACGGCTCCGTTGTCACGAACAGGTCCCTGGCCGCCGACGTCAACGGGCCTGTGATCTCGATAGCGTCGCGCATTCCGCTCCACGGCCGTACCTCGACTCCCGGCAGTGCCATGAACTGCACCCGGCCGTAGCTCAGCTGGCCGTCCCCGTCAGGCATGTGCACCCGGAACTCATCTGCGCGGCCCAGATGAGCGCGGAACAGCGCCGTCCACTCGGAATCAGGCACGATGCCAACATAACGTCTCGGCATGCCCCAGATATTATCAGCGCCCCTGTCGCCCCTGTCGCCGCTGGGCGCTTACTCCAGGTTCGCCGGGCCCAGCTCAAGCCTGAGGACGTCGGGCTTGAGCTCTACGGCGAGCGTGACAGTCCTCGGAGCAACAGGTGACGGGCACTTCCGAGCGGTGCGGGCAGAGCGTCACGATCTCGGCCTGGGAAGCCGACTCGCGGTCGGGCTCTAGGTTCGGCCAGAGCCATGCGGCCGACACCCCGGGGAGCTTTGCCGCGCGGTGGAAGCGGTTCTCGCTGCTTGTGCCGGCATCGCCGGACAGCGCAGGCGGCCCCGGCAGAGCTTGCGGGCCAGCTCAGCCGGGGCGCGCGGTTACCGGGGCTCAAGCGTCGGGTGCCTGGCTGGTGGCGGCGATAATGCCGCGGCCGAGGGTGTGGCTGATCATCAAGATGTTGACAAGCGCCAGGCTCGCGCGCTCGGGGATGCCAAGAGTGTCGACGGCCAGAGCGGTGACGCAGATCACCAGGCGGTGGGTGCCGGTGCCAGGCGGGGGCTGGACGCCGGAGTAGGCAGCCTGGCCAAGGTCGTTGGCGAGCTGGACGGCTCCTGGGGGCAGCGTCGGGTCCTTCTCCGTGCCGGCATCGTGGATGAGTCCGGGCGCGGCGGCGGGAATGTCCTTGACCGCCCAGTGCCATAGTCCGCCGGGGATCGGGGCGTCCGGGTCGTAGGCGGTGACGACGATACTCCGGGTGCCCTCCGGGAGCGGGCCCCAGGCCAGTGCGGGCGACTCGTTGGCGCCGTCAGCGGTGTTGTAGCACGACCGGGGCAGCACGCCGCCGTCGGCGAAGTCGCTGCTGCGCACCGGGAAGGCGGGAGCGGGGAACGCCAGGGCGTAAGGGTCGTAGCTCATCGGGAGCTCCTCTCGGTCGGAAATACAGTTTTGCTGTACACCGAAATATACAGCAAAGCTGTATATTTCAGCAAATGACCGGCCCCCCACCCCCTGCCAGACCGCGTTACCCTGAGGTCGTGCCCGCCATCGACTCCGCTGCGCTCGCCGAGGAACTGCGGGCGACCATCGGCAGCCTGGTCCGGCGGACCAGGGCCGCCGACGTGCTGCCGGGCAACCAGGCGGCGGCGCTGGGGCTGCTGGACCGGGGGGGCGCCGCCACGATCGCGGAGCTCGCGAGCCGCTCCGGAGTCCGCCACCAGTCCATGTCCCGGGTTGTCGGCCAGCTCAGGGAACAGGGAGCCGTGCGCTCTGCCGCTGATCCCCGGGACGGCCGCTCGGTACTCCTTCACATCACCGACCGCGGCCGCCTGCTGCTCAATCAGGACCGGTGCCGGCGCGCTGACCAGCTAGCCGGAGCCATCGACGCCGAGCTCGACGCCGCCGAGCGCGAGCAGCTTGCACGGGCAATAGAGCTCCTGCAGCGGCTGACCGCGCGAATCGAGCACATCTGACCTCAAGGACGCGTTCCTGAACGGGTACGGGTGCGACCTCACCGGCTCCGACACCGAAACGATCGACATCGTGGCGATCACACTGTTCTCACCGGATTCTTGGCGGGGTGCGGTGACGATTTCGTGTCCAGGGCAGGACGATCCGCGGCTCCGCGCGAGTGCTGCGGGTCAGGGCTGGTCGCCCACGAGAGCGATTGCGCGCGTCTCGGGAACTCCCAGCATCAGCAGGCTCGTGATCGTCGCTGCCCGGGCGCCGAGGGTCCCGTCCGATCCCGGATTCGGAGATCGACGACCTGAAGCAGCGACTGGCCAGAACTCGATGGCCGGATCCGGAAACGGTGGGCGACTGGTCGCAAGGGGTCCGCGTGGAGAACGCCAGATCCCTGGCCGGCTACTGGCAGCGCGGCTACGACTGGCGGCGCTTCGAGTCCGGCCTCAATCGCCTCCCCCAGTTCCTGACCGAGATCGACGGGCTGGACATCCACTTCATCCACGTCAGGTCCAAGAATCCCAACGCGATGCCGCTGATACTCACGCACGGATGGCCGGGCTCGATCGTCGAGTTCCTGAAGCTGATCGGCCCGCTGACCGATCCGGTTCCGTTCGGAGGAGACGCCGCCGATTCATTCGACGTCGTCGTCCCGTCGCTCCCCGGGTTCGGGTTCTCCCAGAAGCCCGCGGAGACCGGGTGGACTGTATCGCGCACCGCAAGCGCGTGGGCGGAGCTGATGAAGCGCCTCGGCTACACGAGATGGGCCGCGCAAGGCGGCGACTGGGGTGCGGTCGTCACTACCGTGGAGACCCTCGCCCTCTACACCGGCGACCTCGGCGGGGCGAACCACCTTCAGGGCACGAAGCCGGAGACTGTCGGATTCATCGTCCGCCCGCATCTACTGGGAGAACAAATCGGGCACCTTCGCCGGCCCGAAGCTGACGCTTCCGGTCGCGGTGACCGTCTTCCCGAAGGACATCCCGCTCCCGCCGCGAAGCTGGATCGAAGACACCTACAGCAACCTGATCCACTACGGCGAGGCCGACAAGGGCGGGCACTTCGCGGCCTTGGAACAGCCCGAGATCCTGGTCAGCGAAATCCGCGCTGGCCTGCGCACCCTTCGCTCCTGACGCCAACGCGCGAGCTCAGCAGCGCACGCACCCCGCCCGCCCGGCAAGCGTTCCGCTCTCTCAGACCGCCACCCTGGCCATCACCGCACCCGCCCTCCCTCGGGGAAACCGGCCGGGCAGCGAGCGGCCGCAGGGGCATGCACCTCAGCTCCGGCGTGAACATCAAGCCAGCGCATCGGGCCTTCGCGGCCCCTTGTCCGTGGCTCGTCCGTGGTCGCGGCCCCGTCCGTAGCCGTCCGTACAAAGCCGACGGTTCCCCGCACCGCTCCCTGGCCTCGATTTTCGTCCGCTATGCAGGTGGTCGAGGATTACCAGCTGCGCTGCGAGGGCGGTGGTGTGCGTCCGCATGCCGCCAGCGGCGGGCAGGAAGCACCGGGTGTCACACCTGCAGGCGGTGCCGGCGACGGTCCCGGCGATCACGCAGCTCGCGGCGGAGCTGAAGGCACTCGGCGTGCAGATGGTCTCGATGGAGGCCACTTCGGATTACCGGCGGATCTGGTTCGCGGTGCTGGAGGAGGCCGGGGTGGCGGTGCAGCCGGTGAGCTCGTCGCAGGCCAGGAACCTGCCGGGGCGGCCGAAGACCGACAAGGAGGACACGCGGAGGGACGGGGCCGGTGGGAGCGGGAAGTTCACCTCGATGCTGAGGCCGCCGTCCGGGCGCGGGCGGGCGTGGACGGACGCGGCGTGCACCTCGGCGATGGCCTTGACGATGGCGAGCCCGAGGCCGACACCGTCCCTGGCGCCTGTGCGCTGGGCACCGAGGCGCTGGAACGGCTGGAAAAGGCGCTCTACCTGGTCCTCGGGGACCGGCGGACCGCTGTTGACGACGCGGAGAAGCACGCCTCCGGGGCGGGGCGCGGCGGTGACCTCGACCCATCCGTGCGGGACGTTGTGCCGGACGGCGTTCTGCAGCAGGTTCGCGATCAGGCGATCGACCAGCCTGGGGTCGCCGGCGACGAGGCTCCGGTCGAGTACGGTGCTGATGCTCAGGCCGGCAGCCTTGAGCTCTTGTTCGGCCGCCCGGATGGCACCGGCGGTGGCGACGGCCAGGTCGACCGGCTCGCAGTGATCGAGCCTGTGCTGGCTCTGGGCCAGCACCAGCAAGGCCTCGATCAGCCCGGCCATCCGCTGGCTTGACGCCAGGACCCGCTCGGACGTTGCCCGCCAGGCGGCCTGCGACGGATGCGGGTCGGTGAGGATGGATTCGAGCAGCGTCCGCTCCAGCGTCAGCGGGGTGCGGAGCTCGTGCGAGGCGTTGGCGGCGAACTGGCGCTGGGCGCTAACGACGGCCTCCAGCCTGCTCAGCAGGCCGTCGATCGTGTCGCCGAGGTTCTTCAGCTCGTCGTCCGGCCCGGCCACGGCCAGCCGCTCATGCAGGTTGTGGTCGGAGATGCTGCGGGCGGTGGCGGTCATCGTCCGGAGCGGGCGGAGTATCCGCCCGGCCATGAACCAGCCCATGGTGACGGAGACGACGGTCATCACGGCCAGCGCGACTCCGGAAATAGCGAGCACGTGGCTGAGCCCGGTCCAGTGAATCACCGTCGTGGGGCGCCCAGCCTGGCCGTGCAGGGACGGCAGGCCAAGACCGCCTCGGGGCGCACCCGCGGAGTAGGACTCGACGGCGACGAACTGGCTAGGAGAAACCTGGTCGATCAGCACGTAGGCCAGCACGAACAGGCACGTGCCCGAGGCGACGAACAGGCCGCCGTACAGCAGGGTGAGGCGCAGCCGCACTGTCCGCTGGCGGGCCAGCCTCCTCGCGAGTTCGGCTACCTGGCCGCGTGTCCCCATGCCCGCCTCAGATCCGGTAGCCGCCGCCGGGCACGGTGTGGATGACCGGCGGCTCGCCGAGCTTGACCCGCAGCCGCCTGATCGTCTGCTTGACGGTCTGGGTGAACGGGTCCGCAGCCTCGTCCCAGGCCCGCTCGAGCAGTTCTTCGGTGGACACCACCGCACCCTCTGCCTCAAGCAGCACCTCAAGCACGGCGAACTCCTTCGGGCCGAGGTCAAGGCGCCTGCCGTCTCTGGTGACGAGCCGGTGCGCCGAGTCAAGCCGCACGTCCCCGTGCACCAGCGTGGGCGGCAGCGGCCGGCGTCGCCGGCCGAGCACCCGGATGCGGGCGATGAGCTCGGCCAGGGCGAACGGCTTGGGCAGGTAGTCCTCCGCGCCAAGGCCGAGGCCCGCTACCCGGTCCTCGATCGCCCCCGCAGCGGTGAGCATGAGCACCCGGCTCCCGCTGTCCTTAGCCACCAGCGCCCGGCAGACCTCGTCGCCGTGCACCTCAGGCAGGTCCCGGTCAAGCACGACGACATCGTACGCGTTGACTGACGTGCGTTCGAGCGCGTCGCGACCGTCGAAGACGACATCGACCGCCATGCCCTCGCGGCGCAGGACGCGAGCCAGGGCCTCGGCCAGTTCCACGTGGTCTTCTACCACCAGCACCCGCATAACTACAGGATAGGAGGGCGCGGGTGACATCCCGGTGACACCTGGTCGTACCGTGATGTCACCGGCTGCCTCCTATAACTACGGGTCATGAGAAGACAACCAGCCATTATGCTGGCCGCGCTCGCGATCCCCGCGATGCTCGTCTGCGCCTGCTCCGCCACCGCCGGGACATCCGCCGTGCCCCAGTCCGCGGGCCCGGGGACCACGGGCTCGGGGATCACGGGCTCGGGGACCACGGGCTCCGGGCAGCAGGTAACTCAGGGCGGCGGACTGCATAGCACCCCGGGCCATCAGCAGTCAGGCGTCTACTCCGGCCGCTACAGCGCCGCGTTCGCCCAGTGCATGCGCGCCAACGGCGTGCCTGGCTTCCCTGACTGGGAGGGAAAGTCCGGCGACCTCAGCGTCAGGGGGGTCGCCACGCACTCCGCGCCGTTCCAGTCGGCACTCTTCGGCGCCTGCGAGTCGCTCGCGCCGGCCGAGTGGGTCGCGGCACAGCCGCTGGGACCGCTGCCAGCCGGAGGATCGTCGTGACCAGGCAGCGCACGGTACCGTTCGCTCTCCTCTACCTTCATCATGAGCTGCGACGACGTTCACGTCAGGCGGTCTTGACCGCGGCTGGGCTAGCAGTCGGCGTCGGGATGCTGGTGACCGTGACCGCCGCCGCCGCCGGGGTAAGCAACGCGCAGACCGCGGTGCTGCACTCCCTGTACGGGATCGGCACCGACGTCACGGTAACCAAGGCGCCGCCGCCGGCCAGCTCGTCGGGCGGTGGCCTGGTCACGCCGGGCAAGACGGCGGAAACACTCAACACGCTCGGGGTCGTCCCGGGCCTCGGCACGATTGATGCCGACTCGGCGCAAGCCGTGGCGCGGCTGGCCGGCGTCGCTTCGGCAGCCGCCGGCCTGGCCCTGACGGACTCGGTCTTCCACGTCCCCGCCGCCCGTGATGTCGGCTCGGTCGGGCTTGGCTCCGTGACCAGCTTCGCGGTCGACGGCGTTGACCTGCGCCACCTCGGCCTCGGGCCGTTCTCGTCGGGCAACATCAGCCAGGGACGCACCTTCTCGCCGTCCGATTTCGGCACCAACGTCGCCGTCGCCGACTCCGGCTACGCGACGGCTCACCGTCTCCGGGCCGGTGCCACCGTGAACATCGCGGGCCAGAACTTCACGGTGGTAGGCATCACGAGCCAGGCACAGGGCGCGGGCGCGGCGGACGTCTACATCCCGCTTGACCGCGCTCAGGCGGTCGGCCGGTTCCACGGCACCAGCGCGCTGACCGGCGAGCTCAGCACGATCTACGTCGCGGTGGCTAACGCCTCCGACGTGTCCGCCGTGCGGCGCGAGATCTCCGGCCTGCTCCCAACCGCGACCGTGACCAGCTCCGCCAGCCTGGCCCACCAGGTCAGCGGATCGCTGGCCAGCGCGGCCAGCCTCGCCACCGACCTCGGCCGCTGGCTGGCCATCGCCGTGCTGTTCGCCACCTTCGTGCTCGCCGTCCTGCTCGTCTCCGCCGCGGTCACCAGGCGGGTGCGGGACCTCGGCACGCTGAAGGCGCTCGGCTGGAACAGCGGGCGCATCATCTGCCAGCTCATGGCCGAGGCGATGGTCGTCGGCGTGCTCGGCGCGCTCACCGGGGTGGGCATCGGCTACGGCGGGGCCGCGCTCATCGGCGTCCTGGCGCCGCCGCTGGCCGCCACGGTCGCGCAGAACCCCGGGTCAAGCCCGCCCCAGGGGGTCTCGATCAACGGCGGCACCATCCACTCGGTGATCATCCCGGGCGCGCAGCACACGATCACGGTCAGCCTGCACGCGCCGGTCGACCTTTCCACCGTCGCCATCGGCCTGCTGCTCGCGCTGGCCGGCGCCCTGGCCGCCGGCTCGTACGGCGCCTGGCGAGCCACCCGGCTCAGCCCGGCGCAGGCCCTGGTCGACGTCACATGAGCCCCCGCACAGGAGAACCGATGTACGCACTTCGCGGCGTCACCAAGCAGTACAGGACCAAGACGGCCGTTGCCGCGCTCGACGGGATCGACATGGACATCGCGGACGGGGAGTTCCTGGCCATCCAGGGGCGGACCGGCAGCGGCAAGAGTACCCTGCTCCAGATCCTGGGGGCGATGGACCGGCCCACCTCGGGAGAGGTCTACTTCGGCGGCCTGGAACTCGGGGCCCAGAGCGCCGACAAGCTCAGCGAGATGCGGGCCGTCTCCATCGGCTTCGTCTTCCAGGCATTCAACTTGATCCCCACGCTCTCGGCGGTCGAGAACGTAGAGGCCGCGCTGGTCCCGCTCAGGCTTCCCGGCGCGCAGCGGAGGGACCGCGCCCAGCGGGCCCTCGCCGCGGTCGGCCTCGCCGACCGGGCCGATCACCTGCCCTCCCAGCTCTCCGGCGGCCAGCAGCAGCGCGTCGGCATCGCCCGCGCACTGGTCAAGGAGCCAGCGGTGCTGCTCGCCGACGAGCCGACCGGAAACCTTGACGTGGACACCCGGGACGAGATCATCGCACTGCTCGAGGAACTCTGGCGCGAGCGCCAGCTCACGCTCGTGCTGGTCACGCATGACATGGTGGTCGCGGACCGGGCGCAGCGGATCATCGCGCTTGAACACGGCCGCATCCAGGCGGCGGGCCGGAGGGGCCGTGACTGAGGCGACGGTGGCGCCGAGCGGGCTGCCCCGGCCGCCCCAACGGGCAAGCCGACGGAAAGCCTGCTGGTTCCTGCTGATCTACCTGCGGCGGGAGCTGCGCCAGGCGGTCATGATCGCTCTTTGGCTGGCGGTGGGCGTCGCGCTGGTCATGATGATCGCGGCTATCACGGCCGGAGTCGGGAACGCCCAGGCCGCCGCGCTGCGCTCGCTCTACGGAATCGGCACGGACCTGACCGTCACCGCCCTGGCCGAGGCCCCGGCGGACCCACGCGCGCCAACACCGGACAGCCCGGGCACCCTGCTCGCCGGGAATCTCGGCCTGCTCAGAGCCTCCTCGGTCACGGATATCTCCCGGCTGCGAGGCGTTGCCCGCGCGACCGGAGGCCTGAACCTGACCGAGATCGGGCGGGACGGCAACGCGACCCCGGCCATCGTGCCCGTCGACGGAGTGGACATCGGGAACCCCGGCGCCGGGCCGTTCGGCGCCGGCGCGCTGACCTCGGGACGGAGTTTCGCCGTGTCCGAAACGGCCGCCGACGTTGCCGTCGTCGACTCTCGTTACGCGGCCGCGAATCACCTCGCGGCCGGCTCGGCCATCGCCGTCGGCGGCACCGCGTTTCACGTCATCGGGATCATCGGGCAGGCTCCTGGCGGCAACGGGGCCGACGTTTACATCCCGCTCACCCGCGCCCAGGCCCTCACCCGGTACCAGGGCCTGCGCCACCTCACCGGCTGGGTGAACGTCATCTACGTCACCGCCACCAGCGCCGCCAAGGTGACCGCCGTACACGACGAGATCGCCCGCCTGCTGCCCTCCGCCACACTGGCAAGCTCGGCCGACCTAGCCAGCGCGATCAACGGATCGCTGGCCAGCGCGGCCAACCTGGCCGACGACCTCGGCCGGTGGACCTCGGCCAGCGCGCTGATCGCGTCGTGCGGCATCACCAGCCTGCTCACCCTGGCCGCGGTGAACCGCCGGACCCGCGAAATCGGCACCCTGAAGGCGCTCGGCTGGCGCGGCCGGGCAATCGTCGTCCAGATCATGAGCGAATCACTGGTCACGGGAGTCATCGGCGCGCTCATCGGGGTAGCCATCGGCTTCGCCGGGGTGGCAGTGGTAAACGCGGCCGCGCCGGTACTGACCGCCTCCGCCCCTTCCGGCTCCTCCGGCCCGCGAAGCGGTGCCGGCAGTCCTCCCGCCGTGACCGTCCACCTGACGGCACAGCTCAGCGTCGCCGTCATCGCCGTGACGGTCGGCCTCTGCCTAAGCGCCGCCCTCATCGCCGGCGCCTTCGGCGCCCGGCGGGCAGCCAGGTTCCAGCCCGCTGACGCCTTCGCCCAGCTGACCTGACGAGCGCCCTTGGCCTCGCGGGCAGTCACGCACGCGAGGCCAGGAGGCGGCGACCTCGGCGGCGGTGTGCAGACGCTCGCCGCTCCGGTCGCGGTCAGCCCGGCCGAGCAGGACGCCCTCGCCCCGGCCTACGGCCGGTGGCTGAACTCGCTCACCGGCCCGGTGCAGGTCCTGGTCCGGGCCGGGCGGGCCGACCGGTCCGCCGCCCGTCGCGGCGCTGCGCGAGACCGCCCCGGCGCTGCCGCACCCGGCCCTGGAGCAGGCCGCGCTGGGGCGAACGGGAGGATCCCGCCCATGCCCGGTTCTAGCCGGAGTGGCCGCGGGCGACCCGCTCGGTTTCCCGCCAGAAGACGTCGGTGAAGGCGTCAGCGTAGGCCGAGACGGCGCGGGCGGTATTCCTTCCGGATGGCGACGCGCCTGCAGGAGTCCGTGCACGTCGCCCTAACTCGGTGCATCGAGGATGGCGCGGGCTAGTGCCCTGACCGCCGCGGCGGGCCGGGCTGGACCATCGGCGGCGAGGCAGTCCAGGATCGGCTCGCTGTGCAGGGCGCCCAGCAGGACGTGCGCGATCATGTCAGCGTCCACGTCCGGCCGTTGGGCCGCGATGAGCCTGCTGATATGGCCGTGCCAGAAGCGGTAGACCGGATGATCGTCCCGGTGACCGTCCTTCGGTGTCCCCTCGCCGGCAGCCGCGCCCCTGTCCGTGGCTACCGGCTCTGCCGTGCCGCTGAAGGCGAGCTCCGCCAGGAGGCTCTTGTTGCGGCCGACGACCTCGATGACGGCGTCGAGGAAGGCGAGCAGGCGCGCCCGGTCGGGTGCTCCCGGACCCAGAGGTGGCGGCCCGGAGGTCACCGCCGCGCTAAGCGCCTGGGCACGCTCGATCATGAGCGCCGTCATTAGCCCCGTTCTACTGCCGAAACGATGGAAGACCGTCCCCTTGGCGACGGCGGCCTCGGCCGCGACCTGCTCTATTGAGATGTCGGCCGCCCCGTAGGTGGCAAGCAGTTTCTCGGTGGCCGAGAGAATCGCGCGGCGGTTCCGCGCGGCGTCTGCGCGCTCTTTCCGGGCTTCGCTCATCGTTCTCCGCTAGACAAGTTGACTGGTGGTCAAGTAATCTTCGGCTACCGAAGTTGACCGATGGTCCATTTCTATCACGGCTGGTGTCCAGCTGGAGGACGCAATGCGACGCGTACGCTATTACTCCCACGGTGGCCCTGATGTCCTGGTTGTCGAGGAGACCGCCGTCCCCGAACCCGGGCGCGGGCAGGTGCTGATCCGCGCCGAGGCGACCGGCCTCAACTACGTCGACGTTCAGATCCGCGGAGCGTCCGAAACCAGCTCCTTCCATCGTCCGGTGCCCGCCGGGCTGACCGGTGACGTGGTCGGCATCGTGGAACGCGCCGGTGAGGGCACCGACCGTGCGCTGATCGGGACCAGGGTCGCAGCGCTGACCGAGGATGCGTGCGCTGATTACGTTGTCGCCAACGCTGACTGGCTGGTGTCCGTTCCCGCCGGCCTCAGCCCCGAGGCAGCGAGCGTGCTGCCGACGATGGGCGTGGTTGCCCTCGGCGCGCTCCGCCTGGGTCGTATCACCGAGGGCGATACGGTCGTCGTCACGGCTGCCGCGGGCGGAATCGGCCACCTGGCCGTTCAACTTGCCAGGCACCTAGGGGCCGGCATGGTCATCGCCGCGGCAGGATCCGCGGCAAAGGCAGACTTCCTCAAGGAGCTTGGCGCTGACATCACGGCCGACTACAGCCAGCCAGGCTGGGCCGACCAGGTGCGGCAGGCCTTTCCGGGCGGGGTGAACGTCATCCTCGAAGCGGTGGGCGGCAGCATACTGCTTGACTGCATTGACCTTCTCGCGCCGTTCGGCCGCGCCGTGGGCTACGGCGCCGCCAACGGCGAATGGGGCAACGTGCCGCTTCTCCGCCTAGCCGCGCTGAAGTCGCTGTCCGCCTTCTCCGTGCTGGCGCTGCGCGCTGCCGCCCCGGAGCAGGCCCGGGGGAACATCGCCGAGCTGGCACTTCTCCTGGAATCTGGTGAGTTGCGCGCGGTGACCAAGACGCTGCCGTTTGCCGACATCGCCACGGCGCACAGGCTTTTCGAAGAACGGTCCGTGCTCGGCCGTCTGGTGCTTACGCCCTGAGACTTCCGCTGATGACCCGAACCGGGACCCGCTCGTCAGGTCCAGTTTCCTGGCCGGGCCGCGTCGGGATACCGGTCATTCGCCGGCGCTGACCAGGTGCACGGTTCTGGCGCGCAGCGCCGCGCTGACCGGCACGATGGTGCCGATCAGGGCGAGCAGGCCCGACACTGCGGTGACGCAGGCGATCAGCGAGTACGGCGCCGAGATTTGCCCGTCGCCGAACAGACGCCGGAGCGCGATCCACAGCGCCGCCAGGTTGACAGCGGTCGCGGCCAGCGCGAGCACTACGCTGGCGGCTATGACCAGCAGCGACTCGCAGACGAAGAACCGCAGCACCTGACGTGGCGTCGCCCCGACGGTCCTGAGCACCGCCAGGTCGCGGCGGCGGTCAGCGGTCGCCATGAGTAGCGTGTTGAGGATCGCGATGAAGCAGAAAAGCAGGATGATCAAGGCCGTCGACTCCTGACGCACATTCACCAGGTGTGCCGAGTAACGGCTCTCCTCGGAGACCAGCTGATCCCTGGTTACGAGGCGTGCCCCGGTCCCGATGGCGGCCTCGCGGACCGCGGCGAGCGCGGCGCCCAGATTGGTTCCGGGCGCGAAGGACAGGTAGGCGTCGGCGGCGAGCCCGTTACCCGAGTACGCGGCGGCCGCCGCGAAGCGCTCCGGCAGATAGGCGACGTCGTCACCGCGCACCACGTGGTAGGTTGCGGCGACCCGCAGCGTGACCGCCTCGCCGTCCGGCAGGTACAGCGGTACCCGCGAGCCGACTGGCCAGCCCCACAGATCGGCCACCACCATGCTGTCGTCGTTCAGGCCGGTGAGCGAGCCCGAGACACCCGGCAGCTTTATCGTCTGCCGCAGCGCGGCCAGATCGACCACCAGCGCGTTGTTCTGGCTCATCAGCAGGCCGCCGCGGCGACCCGGGCCGTCGGGAGTGAAGATGCTCGTCGGTAGCGGTGCCACGATCCGCACGCCGGGGATGGCAGCGGTCCGCGCGACAGCTTGGCTGGTGACCCCCGGCGTCCCATCGGGCACCAGGGCGTACGGCGCCGACGCCTGGCTCCGCGCCGCGTCGTCGCGGGCCGCGCCCAGCGAGCTGGTCGCGGCCAGCAGCGAGAAAGCCAGGCCGATGGTGAGCAGGATCGGAGCCGCGGTCGCGCCGGCGCGACCGCGGCCAGTGAGCACGCTCTCGCGCACCAGCACGGCGACCGGTCCCGGCGCGTTGCGGAACGGCAGCATCAAGGTCCTGGCGACCTGTCCGACCGCCAGCGGCGCCAGCATCGCGGCGGCCACCACCGGGATCGTCAGCGACATTACGTACGTGTTGGGCGACAGTACTGTGCCTGGGTCGCCGGCTGCGATCCAGGCAGCCCAGGCCCCGCCGCCGACTAGGCCGATGCTGCCGAGCAGCCGCCGTCCAGGCGTCCAGGCGCCCGCGTCGGCCGACGCCTCGCGCAGCGCCTCGATGGGCTGGACCGTGCCGGCGCGCCTGGCTGCCGCGGCCGCGCCGCCGAGCGCGACCAGCACACCAATGATGAACGCGCCCGCCAGCGGCGCCAGTACCGTCCAGCTGGCCGACAGCGAGATGCGGAACCACGCGGGCGTGATACCCAGGTTGACGAGCAGATCGGTCAGCCACTGGGCGCCCGCGATTCCCAGGCCGACGCCGAGAACCGAGGCGACGCTGCCCACCATCAGCGCCTCGCCGCGCACCATCCGGCGCACCTGATCGGGGGTGGCGCCGACCGCGCGCAGCAGCGCCAGCTCGCGGCGCCGTTGCACCACCGCGAACGCGAATGTCGAAGCCACCACGAATGCCGCGGTCACCCCGGCCACGCCGGCCATCACCGGCACCAGCGTGACGGTGTCGTCCAGCGCCCTGGTGTCCCGGACCTGGCTCGGGTCGGCGTCATGCCGGGCGGGGCCGGTCAGCACGGTCGCCTGGGCGCCGGCGACCGCCGCGCGCACTCGCGCGAGCGGACCGAGCGCCACCACGTCGTCGATCCGCGGTGACAGCCGGGCGGCCTCGGACTCGGTCACGAACACTGCGGTCTCCCAGCTGACCGGGGACACCGTGCCGCAGACGGTGAACGTGACCGCGCCGGCGGCGGTCAGCGTGCTCACCCGCTGACCGACGCTGGCCTCGCCCGTCGGCACGACGATCTCCGTGTCCGACGCCGGCGGCCGACCGGCCGTCAGCCGGTAACCGCCGAAGCCGGCGGCCGGCCACGGATGGCCGACCTCGTTCGCCGGGCCGCCGGCGACCTGCCCGTAAAATGAGCGGTCGACGACCGTGGGCCCGGTGGCGGCGAGCTTGGTCGCCAGCTGCGGCGAGATGCCCTTGCCGGAGGCCAGCGACAGCACGCCCGGATCGTTGTGGGCCGGGTTCCAGTTCGGGTCGCTGGGCTGCACCACCGCGGGCGCGGAGGCGAACCGCTCCGCGGGCCGGTGCGGCGTGTTAAACACGCTCATCACGAGTAGCCCCATGGCGGCCACCTGGGCGACACCGAGCAGCAGGGCCGCGCCGGTGCCGATGAACGACACCCAGCGGGCCCCCAGCGTCTGCGCGGCGACGCGGATCACTTCGCCACCGCCAGTTCTGTTATCCGGACCGCGATCTCGTCGGCGTCAGGGTCGAGCAATTCGCCGACCACTGCGCCGTCGGCGAGGAACAGCACGCGGTTGGCGTAGGCGGCCACGCTGGGGTCATGGGTGACCATGATGATCGTGGTAGCCGGCCCGTCGAGATCTTCGCGCGCGCCGGGCGGACCGGCCAGCCTCCGCAGCGTCTCGAGCAACTGCCGTCCGGTCGCGATGTCCAGCGCGCCGGTCGGCTCGTCGGCGAACAGCACCGCGGGACGGGTCACCAGCGCCCGGGCGATCGCGACGCGCTGCTGCTGACCACCGGACAGCTGGCTGGGACGGCTGGCGCCCTTGCCCTCGAGCCCGGCCTGCGCCAGCGCGCGCAGCACGGCGTGCCGGTCGGGCCGGCAGCCGGCCAGCCGCAGCGGCAGCGCGACATTCTGCTCCGCCGTCAGGGACGGCAGCAGGTTGAACGACTGGAAGATGAATCCGGTCGACTTGCGCCGCAGCTCGGTCAGCCGCGTCTCGTTCAGTCCGGTGACCTGAGTGCCGTCGATGAACACCTGCCCCGAGGTGGGCCGGTCAAGGCCGGCTGCGCAGTGCAGCAGCGTGGACTTGCCGGAACCCGACGGCCCCATGACAGCGGTGAAGGTTCCAGCTGGAAACGAAACGTCGACTCCCCGCAAAGCTGCCACGGTACCGTCGCCCGAACCGTAGGTTTTGGTCAGTTTCTCCAGCCGGACCGCTTCGCTCATCGCTTCTCCCACCTGTTCGGCCCAGCGAGATCTGGGCACGCGTCCCAGTCTCCGCAACCACCGAGGCCAGGCGCAGGAGTGCTAGGCGGCGGATCACGCGGTGGAGGTAGTTACACCGAGCGAGAAGGCGGACATGCCCTGGGTTGCGGACCCGTCGCCACGCTGACGGGGCGTTCTCCGGATCGCGCCAGTTCCGAGACCAGGCTCTGCTTCAGCCGTTGAGGTAGGCGAGTACCGCCAGGACGCGGCGGTTGTCGGTGTCCGACGGGGGCAGGTCCAGTTTGGTGAGGACGTTCGAGATGTGTTTGGTAACGGCGCGCTCGGTGACGACGAGGCGATCGGCGATCGCGGCGTTCGATCTTCCCTCAGCCATCAAGGCCAAGACCTCGCCCTCGCGGGGCGTCAGGACGCCGATTGATGCGGTCCGGGCGTTGTGGGCCAGCAGCCTAGCGATGACCTCGGGGTCCATTACGGTGCCGCCGCCGGCGACCCTGCGGATCGCGTCCACGAACTGATCGGAGTCGAACACCCGGTCCTTGAGCAGATATCCGACCGCACCCGTGCCGTCGGCTAGCAACTCGCGCGCGTACAACTGCTCCACGTACTGTGACAGCACCAGCACGGGCAGGCCCGGTACGGCACGCCTGGCCGCGAGCGCGGCCTGCAGTCCTTCGTCGGTGAAGGTGGGCGGCATCCTGACGTCCACCACCGCCACGTCAGGCCGCAGCGTCACGAGCGAACTGACGAGATCGGGGCCGTTTCCGACGGCCGCGACGATCTCGAAGTCGTGCGCCTCCAGCAGCCTGACCAGACCGTCCCGCAACAGGAATAGGTCCTCGGCTATGACAACGCGCACGGGATCTCCACGCTCACGAGGGTAGGGCCACCGTCCGGGCTGTTCAACGCGAGTACGCCGTCGAATGGCGCGAGCCGGCGCTCGATCCCGCGCAGCCCGTTACCCTTGGCCGGGTCGGCGCCGCCGGCGCCATCGTCCTGAACCGTGATCAGTAGCCGGCTATCGCGGTGGTGGATGTCAATCTGGACCCGTTGTGCCCTGGCGTGCTTAGACGAGTTGGCCAGCGCCTCCGCGATGGTGAAGTAGGCGGCGGACTCGACCGGTGCCTGAAGCCGGCCCGGCAGATCGGCGGTCACCTCGACCAGGAGGTCGCAGTCGAGAGCGAGGGCGCGAACGGCGTCACCGAGGCCGCGGTCCGACAGCACCGGCGGCCGGATACCGCGCGCCAAATCGCGCAGTTCCGACAGCGCCCGGGCCGAGGCGTTCCGCGCTTCCAGCAGCATCGCTCGGGCCTCCTCCGGGCGTTTCTCGATGAGCTGCGCCGCCGAGCCCAGGTTCATTCCGATCGCCACTAGCCTGGCCTGTGCACCGTCATGCAGATCACGCTCGATCCGGCCGAGTTCGGCCGCCTGCGCATCCATCGCCCCAGCACGCGTCTCGGTCAGCCGATTGACACGTGTCGACAAGCGCGCGGCAGTCGTCGGCGAGAGCCACACGGCGACCCATCGCCCGTACCAGCCAAGCGCCTTCGGCGCGTACCAGAGGGCGAAGCCGATCAACGCGATGGACGCCAGCGCCATGAGTGTCATAGGACCGGTGTGGCCCTTGTGCACGTGAAACGGAAACCAGTCGATGTAGCCGTTGCGGAATGACTCCCCGTTGGATAGGCACAGATAGAACCCGTACATGCCATCGATGAGAAAGGCGAGCGGCGGGAACGCCAGCAGCGCGGCGGCGACCGGTTCGAGCAGCAACCAGCCCGTGTCACGCCTGGTCGCCGGATCATCGAGGATACAGCGGCCCCGTCCGCGAAGCCCGGCTGGCTGCGGCCGGTAGGGGGACCCGATCGCGGTGCCCGTCCACTGATTGACCAGCTGGCGCCGGTGCTCGGCCATACCACGGGCCGGGGCCGCGGCCGCCACGACGGCACGGCGATCCCCGCCGAACCGCAGCGACGCTGACGCCAGCGCCGAGAGCACACCGCAGCCGAGGCCGGGCACCGCCAGCACGCACACCAGCAGGCAACGCCCGCTTGCCGTCAGCCGGGTGCGCACCCACGGAAGCCAGGTTGACCTCACCGCGTCGCCCATGCTTGCGCTTCTCGTCATCGCGTACCGTCCCGTCGAGTCGGATCCCGCTTAGAACCACGATATTCGGACACGAGTCTGACGGACGCTCGCGGATAGCGCACGGGTGCTGTGTACCCCCCCGCAGGGGTGGAGCTAGGTCCGGGCGATGATCCACTGGTTGAGTGCCCAGAAGGGGTTCAGCGAAGCCGGGTGGTCACCGCGGAACTCGGCGTAGTACGGCGGGGAGAGCACGTCGTCATAGTCGAGGGTGTCTACACGCAGGTTCCCGCCGTTGCAGAGGCAGCTGACGGTGGCCTGGGCATCGGCGAGGAAGAAGACCGTTGCGAGGGCTGTCTGCGTCGAAGCCGACCCCAGCTCGCTGGGGTCGCGGCTGGCAAAGGCGCGGCTGTGGCTCGTGGTCTCGTCGGGTGGCTTACCTTCGCACGGTGAAGACCGCCTCGGGGGCGACGGCGGTCCAGATCGTGTGGTCGTCGCGGCGCGGGTCGGACCATCGAGCACATCGGCTCGGCGCATGACGAGGCCGAGCTGGAGGCGCTGAAAGCTGCAGCCGACAGCGGCTGACGGGCGGGCAGGCCGAGCTCGACCTGGGCCTGGAGAGCCCGGGGCCGGGAGGGCCGCTGCCGATCACCTCTTCCCGGATGGGGCACCTGGTCGACGCGATCGAGGGCGCCTACCAGGTCCTGGGCCTAGAGGACGCCGCGGGCGGGGACGAGGTCTTCCGCTACCTGGTGCTGGCCCGCATCATCGAGCCGACGAGCAAGCAGGACAGCCTGCGGGTACTTGAGGAAGCGGGCGTCGGCACGGTGTCGTATCCCACGCTCAACCGGCGGCTGCCCGTCTACGCGCGGGAAGAGTGGTGGCAGCGGCCGTCAGCTGCCTGTGCCGCGCATGCCCGGCTCGGCCCACCCGCGCCCGGCGGACCCTGCACGGGATCGACGAGCAGGTCGCCAAGGCGGCCAAGGCCATCGCAGGCCTCGCGCCGGTCGAGCGGAACCTGTTCATCGCTCTCGACGGCGCCGTCAAGAGCGTCAACCGGGAACTGGAGGAAAAAGCACGCACCCTGGCCGGGATCAAGGGCTACAAGACGAACCTCGCCGCCACCCCGGACGGAGAGCCGGCCACCGCGAACTTCGTGATCGGCTCCTACCACGAGCTCTGGCGGATCGAGAAGAGCTTCCGCATGTCAAAGCACGACCTGAAGGCCCGGCTCGTCTACCACCGCAAGCGCGAGTCCATCGACGCCCACCTGAGCGTCGTCTTCGCCGCCCTCGCCGTAACCAGGTTCATCAAGGCCCGCACCGGCTGGTCCATCAAGAAACTCGTCCGCACCGCCCGCCGCTACCGCACCATCCAGATCCGCGCCGGTCACCACACCGTGACCGCCGAAGACCCGCTCCCGCCCGACCTCCGCGAAGCCCTCACGCTCATCAAGTAGCCGAGACACCTGCATACCAGGCCGGTAAGTGAGGGCAACGCGTAAGGCCATGCCGGCGACAGCACGCCTTCGGCTAGAGACGATCCGCGAGCACCGGCAGCAGATGGGACTCTATGGCGCGCCGGACGAACGGCGTGACCTTCAGGCCGGGCAGATCCGCTATGGCCTGGATCGCGACACCGGCTCCTTCGCGCAGGTCGATGTCCTCTGGCCGGTAGTCACCCACGATGACCGACAGCAGCCACGCCGCGTCGCACCGGGCCGCCGCCCGGTGCGCCTCCCCGAAACGCGCCAGCGCGGAGCCGCCGAACCTCGCCCTGGCGACTCCGGCGAACAGCCCGAACGGAGTCGGGCGTCCCGCCGCCCGCAACTGGTACCGCGCGAGGGCGACGGCGGCCGGCCGCAGCTGCCGCGCCGGCCCGCCCAGGCCAGCCGCGATGCGGTCCGCCCGCAGGCTGGGTGTCTTGTACTCCGAGGGCGTCGGTGATCCTCTGGTTCGCGGCATCGGCCTGCCCGTCGATGCAGAGGTGCCTGGCGAGCTCGGGCATGCGTTGAACCTCCGCTGACGGGCCATGGTACCCATAGCTCGGTCACGCGGCCCCCCTACCGGAGTACGTCCGCGACGGGCTGGCGGGCGTTGATACGGGTCGGGATCGCGGTCAGGACACCGATGACGGCCACTGTCAGGACGACCAGCGCGAGGCGGGCTTGGGCGGGGCGGGGGCCTTGGGGGTGATGGCGGCGGCTGCGGCGGCGGTCGCGGCGTTGGCCTCGTAGCGCACGGGCTTGCCCGTGATGCGGCTGGCCTCGGCCCGGTCGGCCAGGGTGGTCAGCGCGTTGCCGACCGCGCCGGCCGCTACCTGACATGCCAGCGCGGCGAACGGCCCAGGCAATCTCGACACGGTTCCGCATCTTTCCAGGGACAGCGTCTGCGCCATGCGCGAATCGCTTAACCGCGGTCGCTGCCCCTGCCTGCCCCGCCAGTTCGACCACGGCGGAACCGTGGTGGTGCAGCCAGCGCGCGGCCTGCTGCACCCGGGCGGCGCCGTCTTACCTGATGAGCTCCAGGGTGATGTCCGAGCCTGAGCGCCCGGCCCGCCGGACACGGGCGGGGAAGCGGTCGAGGAAATCGCGGAAGCTGCGGCAGCCGTAGTTGCGCTCGTCGAAGGACGAGTCCAAGGCGACCATCTTGCCCTTGATGGCTGATGCGGTGAGCGTGGTCCTGGCCGTTTCCTCGAACGCCCGGACCAGTAGCTGCTCCGCGGCGGCGATGTCGAAGGCGGCGTCGACGGCCGCGCGGGCAGCCGGGTCGACCTCGGCGACCAGCGTCCCCCAGAACTTGTACTCCGAGCAGACTGAGGAAAGCCGGCGGCTGGCGGTCGCCTCGGTCCCGACGCCGACCACCCACTTGCCGAACTCCCGCAGCCGGCGGACCAGCGGCGTGTAATCACTGTCCCCGGTGACCAGCACGAAGACGGTCACGTCCGGGTGGACGATCAGCGTCTCCATCGCGTCCACCGCCATCTGGATGTCGGCGGCGTTCTTGGCCTGCGCGCCGAACCGGCCGACCTGGGTCATGTCCACCCCGTTGAGTGCCAAGTCGTGCTGGTAGCGGCCGAACCGCTGGTCGGCCCAGTCGGCGTAAGCACGCCGCACCGACGCGTTGCCGTACTCACGGCACAGGCGGGCCAGGGCGGCGTACGGGACCGGGTTGGCCTGCCCCGGCAGCCCTTTCCCGGCCCCCAGGACCAGGTTCTCGAAGTCGATGAACACCGCGACCTGCCCGGTCGGCGGCCGTTCCTCGTCCACGACGCCCTCCCTCACCGCGTTGCTCATATGCCCGCATTCCCGGCGATGACACGCCGCAGCCACCGCGTGCCTTACCGCCTGCAAGGCCAGGGCGCCCCCGGCGCTCCAGGTCCGCGCCCCGTTCGAAGGCGCGACGGTCATCAGGCAGCCGATCACCCGCGACGCGCTCCGCGCCCGCTCGGCGTCTCCAACCAGGCCGCCTCCGAGCTGCTCTGCCAGCTTCGCGCAAGCGAGGGCCAGCCGGCGGGAAATTCTCGCGCTGCCTGACTCTGTCAGGTGATTGGGACCGTCACCTGGGACGCGCCGTCCGGCTGACTCGCGGTAGAACTGGTGCAGGTGTGCCCGCAGCCCGACGGCCGCTGGGCACTAGCAAGGCAGGCGGCGAAGGCGGTTAGAGATCGCCCCGGCGCCAGGCGGCGAGGGGTCGAGGCCGAGCCCGAGGCCGGGGCCGTCCAGCCGCAGGCTGGCCGCGGCCCTCTCGTTGGGTTGTGGCATCTGCTTTCCTTCCTGTTGGCGTTGCCTTGTTATCCGGTGATGGCTAGCGGCCCGTGGCGGTCGCGACGGTGGCGTGCTGGCCCGGTTCGAGGGGGATCACCGAGCTGGTGAGCCAGCCGGGGACGACGGCGCAGGCGCCGGGGACCGGGCGGACGATGAACTGGCGGCCGAACGGCAGGCCGGGCATCGCGGTCATGGCGCTGCCGGCCCGCGGGTCGGCGAAGGCCAGGCAGCCGGACTCGGCGTGGGCGGGCGCCTCGCTGGCCGCGAGGTACACCCAGGCGGCGTAGCGGGCGGGGGCGGCGAAGGCTGGCTGGTCGTAGCCGTCGCGCCATGCCTGGACGGCGATGTCGACCTCGGTGACAGGCGGTGCCTCGTCTGCGCGGGCGAGGTCGTTCATGGCTGCCAGGAGCTGCTCTCGGAGCGCGGCCAGGCCGGGTACTGCCGTCAGGGGCAGGGCCTGGCAGCGCTCGCCGCTGGGCGCGGCGGCCCTGGCGGGGTCGCCGTCGGTGATGCCGCCGAGGCTGAGGCTGCCGATGATGACGCCGGTCTTCCAGTGCCGGGTGACCGTCCCTGCCGGGGCCGGCTCGGTGATGGTCATGACATCGCTCCCCAGGTCTTGTCATAGGCGACGTTCCAGGCGATGCAGATCCGCTGGGCGTCGCCGTCGGCGGTGGCCTGGACCGAGTGCGGGAGCCAGCCGGGGAAGGCGACCATGCGGCCGGGGACCGGGCGGATGCGCTCGGGGCCGCTGGTCGCCTGGACCGCGACGGCGGCCGGGCGGGGGTCCAGGACCTGGAGGTAGCCGGCGTCGGTACTGCCGGCGGAGCGGCCGGCCGCGACGTAGTAGACACCGCTCCATGCCGAGTCGTGGTGGGTGTGCGGGCGCAGGCTGCCGCCGCTGCGGTAGACCACCGCCCATGCCTCGGCGTTGACGCCGTGGGTGACCTCCTGGGCCGCGTCGCCGAGCTCGGCCCTGGTCAGGGCGGTCACGGCGTCCCCGATGCGGTCCCTGACCCAGCCGATGGCCGGGTGGTCCCAGCGGAGCAGGTCCTGAGAGCTCTTGACGGCGTTGATCCCGCCGAACAGCGCGGCCTCCGGGTCGCTGGCCTCCGCCCTGAGGATCATGGCCCGCAGCTGCTCGTTCCAGCCGGGGCCGTCGGGAAGGTCAGCCGTGTAGACGGGGGTGCCCCAGGCCATCATGGGGCGGAGCCGGGGCCGGGTGGCGGCCTCCTGCATAGTGGGCGCGGTCAAAATGCCTCCTTCAGTCGCTGCGCGATCGTGTTTCCTGCTTCGGTCAGGTCAGCGGACGCCGCCTGGGCCAGTTCCAGGCAGCCGCGCCCGTAGGCAGTCAGCGCGCTGGCCCGCTCCCCGGCGCCCGGCCCTCCGCACGCGGCGTACATGCGGCACAGGGCGGCCGCCACGTGGGCGGCGCCGAGGACCTCGGCCGGCGCGCGGTCCCCGGTGCCGGACGGGAGCGTCAGCCGGGCTGCCCCGGGAAGGTCGAGGGGCCAGATGTCCTCGACCAGGTACAGCCACTGGTGGGCCAGCTCGTGGAGGAGCTGCTCGCGCAGCTCGGCGTCGCTGGTGAAGGCTGCGTCGGCGAGCAGCACGTGCTGCGGCCAGTCCCGTGACGAGGCCGAGATCGCCCCGCCGTCGGGGTGCAGGCGCGCGTAGCGGACGGGGAGGCTCAGCAGCGGCGCCCAGCCGGGCATGGATCCCGCCAGACCGGCGAGGACTCCGGCGAGCTGCTGCTTGCGGGCCGCGCGCAGCGGCTGCGCGGGCATCGGGGACGGCCCGGCGTTCACCAGGTAGGCCCGCGCCGGGGAGAGCCACGCCTCTGCCTGCCGCCGGGGCACGCTGCCGCCCAGTCCCTGGCTCGCCGCTGCTTCGTAGCGGGCGGCGGCGATGACGGCCAGCAGGCGGCGGCTGGCGAACCCGTCGTCGAGGAACGGCACGCCGTGCAGGTCGCCGAGGGCCGGAACCAGGGCTGTCCCTGTCACCGCGTGCTCCCGGCTGTGACCTCGGCGCCCAGCCGACGCGCCGCCAGGAAGGGGCTGGGCGCTTCCCCGCCGGGGGAAAAGCCCTGGCCGAGGATCACGCCGACGCCGGCCCGCCGGCCGACCTGCAGGCAGGGTACCGGCAGCGGGGCGGAGGGGTCGAGCGTGTAGTACCAGGCGGGCGGGTCATCCGTGCGTGCCAGCAGGAGCGGGCCGCACGGAACGCCGTCGTAGGTGTCGTAGCTGAACCGGCCATGGCCGATGTCGAAGTCGTGGATGACTGCTACCCCGGCCCCGGCGGTCACGATGCCCAGTTCCGCGGCCAGCGGCCAGCGGTCGCCCCAGTGGGCGTCCAGGAAGGCCAGCGGCCGGGTGTGCCGGGCGGCGACCCGGGCCAGCATCGCCGGGGAGTCCTCGCATGACACTGTCGCGTTCGGGCAGCGGGCAAGGCGCCTGGCGGTGAAGGCGGCGCACGCCGGGTCGGTGTCGCAGGAGTACACCGGCAGTCCCGGGTAGCGCCGCGCCAGGTAGGACGTGGTGTCGCCGACGAAGCAGCCGCTCTCGGCGAGCGCGTCGCAGTCGTAACGGCGGACGAGGTCGTCCACCATCAGCGCGACCGCGATGTCGAACCCGAACGGCCCTCCCCCGTCCGACAGCCGCTGCGCTCCCGCCCGCCCGGTGCGGTAGAAGGCGCTCACCGTGAGGTCGGTCTCAGCCTGCTGGTCTTCCATGATCTCCCTCATCCAGGCACCGGGAGCGGCGGTGCCGCCGTCCACTGCCACGATGACCCCGCCGGGCACGGGGAACTGACACAAGCGGTGACACACCTGGCTCCGGGCTCTCGCCCGGCCCCGTCGCGCGCCTTAACCTGTCGGCAGGAGCCAGGAGAGGAGAGCAGGCGTGGCCGTGGTCTCGGTGGTCTTCGACGTCGGCGAGACGCTGCTCGACGACAGCCGGGAATTCGGGGCGTGGGCCGACTGGATCGGCGTGCCACGGCACACGTTCTCCGCCGTGCTGGGCGCGGTGACCGCGGCCGGGCGGGACAACGCGGAGACCTTCCAGTACTTCCGCCCCGGCTTCGACCTGGCCGCCGAGCGCGAGCTCCGGGAGCAGGCCGGGGCCGGGGAGAACTACAGCGAGTCAGACCTTTACCCCGATGTCCGCCCGGCCCTGGCCGCGCTGCGCGGCATGGGCCTGTGGGTCGGGATCGCCGGGAACCAGACCGCCAGGGCCGGGCGCATCCTCCGCGAGCTGAGCCTGCCCGCCGACTTCATCGCCACCTCGGCCGAATGGGGCATCGCCAAGCCCGACCCCGCGTTCTTCCGCCGCGTCGCCGAGGCCGCCCCCGGCCGCCCCGGGGAGATCGTCTACGTCGGCGACCACCGGGACAACGACCTGGTCCCGGCCAAGGCCGCCGGGCTGCTGGCCGCCCACATCCGCCGCGGGCCGTGGGGCCACCTGTGGGCCGATGACCCGCTCGTCGCCAGGCTGGCGGACTGGCGCGTCACAACCCTGGCCGAACTCCCGGGCCTGCTCGCCGCCGACCGCCGCGTGCCCGGCTAGGCAGCGCACTCCGCCGCCTGGTCCGCCTGGCAGCTAGCCCGGCCAGGGGAGACCCTGGCCTCATGAGGACCCCGCCGGCAGTCCCGCCCGGTGCGGAGGGCCCCGGCCAGGCGGTTGCCGCCGCCCGCAAGGCCCGGGGCCTCACCCAGGAGGAGCTCGCCCGCCGGGCGACGGTATCGCTGAGCCTGCTGCGCAAGGTCGAACGCGGCACCCGGCCGCTGACCCCCGGTGTCCGCGCCGCGCTGCACTCGGCGCTGGGCGCCGCGCGGGCCGCGGATGACGGCACGGCCGCGCCCGAGCGCGTGGCCGAGGTGATCCCCCGGCTCCGGGAGATCATGGACGCCTACGACATCCCGCCCGACCTGCCGCGCGCCCCGCGGCCCCTCGCCGACCTGCGCCACCTGACAGGCTCGGCTACCACCTGGCGGCTGTCTTCCCAGTACGCGAGGCTCGCCGCCATCCTCCCCGCGCTCATCGCCGACCTGACCGCCACCGCCCTCGGCACCGCCGGGCGCGAGCAGGAGCAGGCATTCGCGCTCCTTGCCCTTGCCTACCGCGCTGCCGACGCCATCGCCGACAAGCACGGCCACCATGACATGTCCGGCCGGGCAACCGAGCTCATCCGCTGGGCAGCGGCCCGCTCCGCCAGCCCGCACATGGAGATGATGAGCACCTACGTCCGCGCGGAGCTGTTCTTCTCCGGGCAGCACGCCCGCAGCGGCCTTCGCGTGATCGACAGCGCAGCCGGCGGCCCGGCACCCGGGGGCGGCGATCCCGGGCTGCTCGCGATGCGCGGCGCGCTGTGCATGCGCGGCGCCGTCCTCGCCGGCCTCGCCGGCCGCGCCGGGATGCCGGGCGAGGCGGCCGACCGGCTGGCCCAGGCGCAGGCGATCGCGCAGCAGGTGCCAGAGGGCGTCTACCACGGCACGGCATTCGGCCCCGCGAGCGTCCGCGTCCACGAGCTTGCCCTCGCGGTCGAAACCCGCGACGTCAGCCGGGCCGTCCAGCTCGCAGGCCAGTGGCGACCGCCGCCCGCCCTGCCCGCCGAGCGCCGGTCCCACTTCCACATCGAAGCCGCGCGCGCCTACTGCTGGGCCGGGAACCGGGAGCAGTCGATCACCGAACTCTGGCACGCGCGCCGCGCCGCGCCGCAGCACGCCCGTTGCAACCCCGCCGTCTCCGAGACCATCGGCCTCCTGATCAGGGGCAGCAGGAAACCCCCACCGGCGCTGCTGCGCCTCGCGGCCTGGGCAGCCGTGTAGCACTCCCCGGGGGCGCGGCAGTGCCTGGCCTGGAGGACCAGGGCGGCCGCGTGCCTGCGGCTGCGTCAGTGCCTGGGAGGAACCCGGGTGCCGCGCGCTCTTCCTACCCGCGGCCGCAGGCGGCTACAGCCGTTCAAGTGCCGCCCTGACTCTCGCCAGGATCTTCAGGTCGATGGGCCTCGGTGTCCGCATCCCGGCGGCCGGGGGCGCCGGGATGCGGGGCCTGGACGGCAGCGCCGGGACAGGCTCCGCCCCTGCATCTCGCGGCCTTCGATGATCTGGATGCGGTTGCCGTTGCGGGCGGCGAAGTCGCGGCTGGCCTTGCCGACCCAGGAGGTAGTGTGACCAGGACGCCCTTGGCGGCGTTCATGTCGTCCATCACCCCGGCCAGGGCGTGCACCGACACCACGTCTACGATCCTGCTCCAGCGCTTGGCCTGGATGATGCACAGGCCGCCGACGATCGGGTCCTCGTTGACCGCGACGCCGTCCACCCCGTCAATCTTGGACCCCTGGGTGACCCAGGACTTCAGGCCCATCGCCTCGAACAGCTCGCGGATCAGGTGCTCGAACTCCACCGGCTTGAGCGCCAGCAGGTCCGGGCGGCTGTCGAGCCCGGCCACGACGCTCATCTCGTCAACGAACTTGTACCGTGACAAGTCGAACTGGAGCACCGGCTTGACCGGCCCCAGATCCCACGGGTGCGGCGAGATCACGGCGTTAAGGTAGCCGCGCAGGCACGCCGTCGGGTCAAGCTCCGGCTCGTCCAGCACGATCTTGGCGAACGCTCCGCGGTCCGCGTGCACGCTGAGCAGCAGCGGCCGGACCGGCTGGCCGGTGGCCCGGTCCTTGGCCGAGACGTAGCCGTTGAACACGATTCCCGCGACGAGGGTGACCGGGGCGGCGTCGAACGCCTCGGCCAGGGTCCGCAGAGCTATCCGGGCGATCAGCTTCTCGTACAGCCTGTCGGTCTCGGCCTGCTTGCGCGGGACGGGAGACGACCTGGTCCCGTACCTTGACGTACTTGTAGGCCGTGGCCGCGGGGATCACGTCCTGGCGGGGCAGCTCGTACTCCACCCACAGCGCCGCAGCCTCCGGCACGTACTTAGCCGCGCACGAGCCCTCCAGCCCCTCGGGGTACGCCGAGGTAGCCAGCGCCTTCTGGACCGCGTCCACCAGGGCCTCCGGCCCGCCGCCGTTGAAGGCGTCTTCTACCTGGCGGCTGCGCGCGGCGAGGCTCCGGCCAGTCGCCGGCGGAGACGTCAGCAGGGGCGCGAAAGCTCGAACCATGTCACCTGACTTAGGCCAAGTTAGTGCGCACCTTGCCTGGCGTGGTTGATTGCGTCGAGGGCTTGGTGAAGGTCCCGACTTGTGACGCCCTCGCGGGACCAGACGGCGTGCAATCCGTTGACCTGGGTATTTACGCGTCGTGGTGGACGAATCTGCGCACTAATAAGTCCTAGCAAATGATCAGCGGATGAGGTGTCGCCAGCAGATGATGGCGGCGGTGAGGTCATGAAGGCCTCGTGGATCTCGTGGCGGATTGCAGGTTGCGGCACGGGGCGGACCGCGCCGGCCGTTCGGTCTACGGACGGACTCCGCCTGCTGGGGACCTGCGGCGGTAACTCAGCGGGGGGAGGCTTGAGCAGCTCGTGGAGTTGCCGGATAACGGGGTCGTGCCGGTCGGCGGCGAAGAGCACGGCCACCAGGCCCTCGGCGCCGACGGGGATATGCTCCTCGTGACGGGCCGGATCGGCGCCACGTTCCAAGAGCAAGCGGACCACCTCGACCTGCTGGGTCATGACCGCCCAGAGCAGGCCGGTCCGCCCGAAGTAGGGCGCGACGTCGGGGTTCAGGCCGCGGTCGAGGAACCAGCGCACGACCTCGGTCCGGCCGTGCTGGCAGGCGTGGACGAACGCCTCGGCCATGATCTGCTCCGGATCGTCAGCCGCCGGTCTCCGGGCTGGGATCGGAGAGAAGCCGGCGGGGTCGGGGCGCGACAGCGCGGCCTCGGGCCGCAGCCTGCCGTCCGCATCGAAGCAGGCCCGGACCAGATCCAGCCGGCCGCACGCGGCATAGGTCCAGAGCGCCGCCGGGACGATGCCGTGCTCGGCGAGCAGGTCGACCATCTGCGGGCGGCCAAAGTAGATGGCGCTCTCCAGCGGGGTGATGCCGTCGGTCCGGGTGCCGGGGTCGGCGCCGGCGCCGAGCAGCAGGCGCACGTACTCCACCCGGTCGCCGCGGATCGCCTGGGGCAGCGGGAGGTCCAGGCTGGTGGCCTTGCCGATCAGCACATCGACGGCGGCGCGGGGCACGCCGAGTCCCTCGCCGAGCTTGGTACCAAGGAGCTCCCGCATGGCGAGCATCTGCAGCAGGGTGCCGGCCTGCCCGGGGGTCAGCTGGGCCAGCCGGGCAGTGTCGCCGGCCAGCAGGGCCTCGGCCTCCGGGCGCAGGCGCCGCCGCTCCTCCTGGCGTTCGGCGTCATCGCGCTGGGATTTCTCGGCGCCCTCCACGAGCTCCCGCCAGGTCGGGAAGCCGACTTCCCGGGCGACGATCAGCCGCGCGTCGCGCAGCTCAGCGGTGGAGGCATCGGTGGCAGCAGCATATCTGGGCACACAGGCCCGCAGCCGTCGCAGCGCGCCCGGGTCGCCGCGGCGCAGCTCGGTAAGCAGGCCGTCGGCCCACGAGGCATAGTCGCCTGCCCCTCGCCCCCACAGGCGGAAGACCGGCCGGTCGCCGGTGGCGCGCTGGCTCTGGATGTCCGCCCGGAACTCGGCCCAGGTCCGGAATCCGTGTTCCTGGGCCAGGACGAACTGGGCGTCGCTGAGCAGGAACCGCCCGGCGGCCCGGTCGCCCAGCACCTCGGCCGCCCGGTCCCGGGCGGCCGCATCCCCCGCCTCGTACGAGCGCAGCAGGTGCTTGGCCTGTTTGCGGTAGTATTCCAGGTCCGGGTGAGCCGGCAGCTCGAAATGACGATCAGGCATCACAACCTCCTCCGTCGCCGAGGTCCGCTCGCCCGGCCGGAAAGAGGCTGGTCTTACCGGTGCGCTGAAGTTACTGCTCGAGGTGGGAAAATCCCTGCCCGCGGACTGGCAGCGTCCTCGCACGCTCCATCCATCCTAATGACCGGCTCTGCCCGGAACAACAGGCAGAAGGATCGTGCACGCTGGCCACCTCGACATCGCGCGAGAGCCGGCCGGCCACCCGGCTGGACTTGGCCAGTGCCGCTCGGCGGAGACGTCAGCAGGGGCGCGAAAGCTCGAACCATGTCACGGTCCGCCCGCCCCGCCTTCGCCATCCCCACCGCGTCGCAAGACGGGCAACGATATGGAGCCCCCGGCCGCCTTCAGCGTCCCTGCCAGCGGGGCGCGGCTCCGGTACCCTAGGCCCGCTCCGGTCGGTGACCTGCGGCTACGTCCCCGCACGGGTGTTTGGGGCAAGGCGTGTAACGTAGAAGTTAAGCTCCGGTCCCTGGCAGGTCCATCCGTGAAATCCGCGGTGGCATTGCAGGACCCGGATTTTTTTATGCCTGGGCAGCGCACGCGAGAATTCGCGGTCGGCTGAAGGTACCCGATTCCCATCCCACCGGAGGCACTCATGCGTGTCAGATCCATCAGGCCCGGCAACGTGGCCCAAGCCATCGCCAGCCAGCTCCAGCCGGTCGCCAGCGAGCTTGTCGCGGCGCCGCGGGAGGCGGCAGCCGCAGAGCGAGGCCGCAGCAGAACTGGAGAGCGCTCATGACGCTGCTCGACCACGTCGTCCTCCAAGTCGACGACCTGAACGCCATCGGCGACTGGTACGACCAGATCGTCAGCCTGGCCGGGGGTACGCGAGCCTTCGATATGCCGGACCTGATCGGGTACGCCCTGCCTGGCCAGCCAGCCCAGCTGTTCTTCTCGCTGGCGACCGACCCCGGTGGTCGCCAGACCCACGTCGCGCTCAGGGTCGAGGACGAGGCGACCGTCCGACTCGGCCACGAGATCGCCACCGCGGCCGGCGCCGAGATCCTCCACGAGCCTCGGCTGTGGCCGGAGTACGGACCGGACTACTACGCGGTGTTCATCCGCGACCCGGCCGGAAACAACCTCGAACTCAAATGCCAAGCCTCCACCTGACGGCCAGCGCGCTCGACGTAACGCATCACGCCGGCGACTAGCTGCGGACGCGGCCGGCTTAATAACCCGGCAGCCTGCGCGTACCTCGTCCGTGCGTGGGCTTCACGCCCTGCTGGCGGTCACCGAGTTTCTGACGGCGTCCAGGCCGGCTGCTTGCGAAATAATGGGCTTGTAGCCGAGCTCGGCGGTGGCCTTACCGGTCCGCAGCGTCCATGTCTGCCCGAGGAGCCACCGGGCGGGCACGGGGATCTCACGGGCGGCGGTCGTAGGTGTCTTCGATCCAGCTTCGCGGCGGGTGATCCACTACGGCGAGGCCGACAAGGGCGGGCACTTCGCGGCCTTGGAACAGCCCGAGATCCTGGTCAGCGAAATCCGCGCCGGCCTGCGCACCCTTCGTTCCTGACGCCAACGCGCGAGCTCAGCAGCGCACGCGTATCACTCGGGCCTCCGCTGCGACCCCCGGATTTACGACTCCACGTCCAGCGGTTCACGCTGAGTTGAACGCCATGATCGCGGCGGCCAGCCTGGGCCACCATCCCCAGCTGGGACGTCATCGGAACGGCCGGCCACGCGCTCCCGCCCGCGGCACAGGAGTTCATGGCCGCCCGCGCGCACGCCAAGGTAACGCAGACCGACGCTTCCCACCTGTCGATGATCTCCCAGCCCTGGACCGTCACCAACGTCATCGAGCAGGCCGCACGCGCCACCTCTTAGACTCTGGCGCAATGACTATCGAGGCTGTCTTCCGCCGGGAGTACGGCCGCTGCGTCGCTACCCTGATCCGCTTCCTCGGCGACATCGACGCCGCCGAGGAAGCGGTCCAGGACGCGTTCACCGTGGCGGTCGCCCGGTGGCCATCGGAGGGCCAGCCGCCCAATCCCGGCGCGTGGATCGTCACGACCGCCCGCAACCGGGCCATCGACCGGCTGCGCCGCGAGTCGGTCCGTGACCAGCGGCACGCGCAGGCACATCACCTGTACGCGGCCGGCGCGGCGGACGACACCGAGCCTCGGGATGAGACTGTGCCCGATGACCGGCTGCGCCTGATCTTCACCTGCTGCCATCCGGCGCTGAATCAGCCCGCCCAGGTTGCGCTTACCCTCCGGCTGCTCGGCGGGCTCCAAACGCCGGAGATCGCCCGGGCGTTCCTCGTGCCCGAGGCAACCGTGGCCCAGCGGATCGTCCGGGCCAAGCGCAAGATCAGTGGTACCCGCATCCCCTATCGCGTGCCCGCGGAAACCGAGCTTCCCGCCCGCCTCAAGCCGGTCCTCGCCGTCATCTACCTGATCTTCAACGAAGGCTACGCGGCGACCGCCGGCTCCCTGTTGCGGCTTGACCTGTGCGCGGAGGCGGTCCGGCTCGCCCGCGTGCTCGCCGGGCTGATGCCCGGCGAGCTGGAGGCGCAAGGGCTGCTAGCGCTGCTCCTGCTGCTGCACGCCCGCAGCGCCGCCCGCGTCACCGCCGCCGGTTCACTGGCCCGCCTGGCCGAACAAGACCGGCGGCTCTGGGACCGGGACCTGATCACCGAAGGCCAGGCCATCGTGCGCGCGTGCGTCCAGCGCAGCCGCCCCGGCCCGTACCAGATCCAAGCCGCCATCAACGCCGTCCATTCCGTCGCGCCCAGCTTCGACAGCACCGACTGGCGCGCCATCCTGACGCTCTATGACCAGCTCTACGCGCTCACGCCGACTCCGGTGGTCGCACTCAACCGCGCCGTCGCGCTCGCCGAAGTCCGCGGCCCCGCGGCGGGGCTGGCCGCAGTGGACGAGCTGCGTTCTCCGGCCCTGGACGGCTACTACTTGTTCCACGCGGCACGCGCCGACCTGCTGCGCCGCCTCGGCCACGACGAGGAAGCCGCGACCGCCTACGACGTTGCCCGCTCCCTTACCGCGAACCCGGTCGAACAAGCCTTCCTCGACGCGCAGCAGGCCGCGGTCCGCGCGCCAGGCGCTGGCTGAAGACAAGGAAGCCTAGGGGCTTGTCACGCTGATCCGGACGACGCCGAGCACGGACGTCCGGCTGCCGGCCCGATGATCCTGCTGCGCAGCACGCGGATCGTCCACTTCGGTTCGGGCAGTGGCGACGCGGGGGACATGGGCATCGCGGCCTGAGCGCGCGTTTCGTGCGGCAGGTCCGGTCGCATGCGGTTCGACCGACCGCGACGCGGAAGGCTTGGAAAAGACTTGGCCGGGGTGTCGAATCGGCACGAGTGCGTTCGTGGAGAAGGTGAGTGGCAGTCGTCCGGGCTGCCCGTGAGCAGAGGAGCTTGAGATGGCGCTGTACCTGATCGCCTTCAACGACGAGTGGGTGCCCAGCCTCTCGCAGGAAGAGGTGCGCGAGCGGGGCACGTCCGGCCGGGCCGTGATCAAGGAGATGACGGCCGCCGGCGTCTTCGTCTTCTGCGACGGCGGCCTGGACGCGTCGACCGCCGTGTGCAGCGTCGACCCGAGCAGCGGCTCGCCCGTCTTCACCGACGGGCCGTTTGCCGAGACCAAGGAGCACCTCGGCGGTTTCGCGGTCGTCGATGTGCCCGGCGATGCCGAGGCGCGGTACTGGGCCGGCCGGATCGCGGTCGCGGTCGGCTGGCCGCAGGAGGTGCACCGCTTCCCGGATAACGCTGAGCGCGGGCACGCAGCGGCCTGACCGCGACGTTCGGGCAGTGACCGGGTGGGCGGCCGCGCGGTGCGATCAGTGGTTCCGTCAGGATTCGCCCGCCTGCGTTCGGACTGACCTTCTTATCTCTTCGCGGACGAGCTGGGTGATCTCCGCCCGCCGGGCGCGGCGCCAGGTGACGGCGGCCAGCAAGACGGCCGCCAGCGCCAGCAGCGCGCAGCTGATCGCGGTGTGCACCGCCACCTGGGTGGCCCGCAGCTCAGCCGGGACGCCGGTGACAGTGTTGACCGCCGTCACGATCGGCTTGGCGAAGCTGAAGACGCCGCCGGGGGCGCTCAGGTGCGCGCTCGTCCGCTGGCCGGCCGGCAGCCAGCGCAGGTCGCTGAAGTGCAGCAGCGAGCACACGGCGACGACGGCGGCGGAGAACGCCAGCGCCAGCGCGCCGCTGCGGATGACGAGCGAGGCGGCCGGCCGCGGCCCGCCTCTCCGGGCCGCGCCGAGCAGCGGCGCCGCCAGGCCGACGAGGGTGGCGACGATGATGACCCAGACCCGGTACTCAGCAACCACCCAAGCCCAGTTGTCCAGGTGCGCCAGGGTCCATCGCACCGCGCCAAGATTCATCCGCTTCTCCTTCAGCGCCGCGCTTTCGGGTCACCGTCAGCTACCCGGGATCGCGCGCCGTAGTACGGCCGGGGGTGCTTTTCTGGCAGCTCGACGCGGCCCAGCAGGCGGCGCCGGAGAGCTGGGGGGCGGCGTGAGCGCGGCCGCGCCGGGTGGCCGCGGCCGTACTCGCGCGCCGCGGCCGTACCGCCCCGGCGGCCGTACCGCCCCGGCGGCCGGTCCCGCGCCCCTCGGCTAGCTGCGCCTGGCGGTTAGCGGCGGCCCTGGTAGCAACCCTTTCTTTCAGGGTATGTTCCGGTCGGCCCCGGTGCGGAACAGCGGCGGGAGATAGCGCAGCATGAGCACGGACCAGGTGACGTGGCTGACCGCCGGGGCGAGCACCCCGCCGGTGGCGGCCCGCTGCCAGCCGAATACCACGCTGGTCGCCAGGCCGGCCAGCACTAGCGCCGGGTTGCCGGTGGCAGCGGTCGACGCGGCGTAGGCGAGGGTGGTGGACCGCAGCGGGCACGGGCCGTTCCACAGGGCGCCCCGGAAGTACATCTCCTCCGCCACCCCGCCGCCCGCGGCGAGGAGCACCACCAGCGGGGTGGATCCGCCGTCGACGTAGCGCAGCACGCTGGCGATGGCTCGGCGCAGGCCCCGGTGGCGGCGGGCGACCCGCGCGATGACGTAGAAGCAGGCGAAGGTGGCGGCACCGGTGAGGGCCGGGACCACGATCAGCGTGCCCGCCGCGTCGGCGGCGCTCCCCCGGCTGTCGGTGCCGTCACCGCCGTTCGAGTCCCCGCCGTGCGAGTCGTCACCGTGCGAGTCGTCACCGTGCGAGTCGTCACCGTGCCAGCGGACCGGGCTCGCGCCCAGCGCGCCCGCCGCGTAGCTGCCGATCAGGCTGGCCGACAGCAGGTAGAAGCGGGCGGAGCCAGTTCTGGCGGTGAACGAGGACCGCAGCAGCGCCGCCGCCGCCAGCCCGGACGCCGCCAGCCAGGCGGAGGTGCCGGGTCCGGCCTGGCGCAGCGGCACGGTCACCGGCTGGCCTGCCTGGCCTCATGCCGCTCGTGTAGCGCCGCGCGCACCGCGTCGTCGTAGGGCATGGGCTGGAACGGGACCAGGTCCCTGATCGACTGGTCGCGCACCACCACCTCGTTGGCCATGGAATCGATCAGGTTACGCCCGGTCCCGACATCGACGTCGGTGACCAGGCTCAGCCACAGCGAGGACAGCCCGGGTGTGAGCAGCGGCACCGGCAGCAGTAGCAGCGGCCGGCCCTCGATGGCGGCGACGCGGTGCAGCATCGCCGAGTAACGCAGCACCTCCGGCCCGCCGACCTCGTAGACCTGGCCCGATGCCGCGGGCGGCTCGAGCACGCCCACCAGGTAGCGCACCACGTCGTCGATCGCGATCGGCTGCGTGCGGGTGGCGACCCACTGCGGAGTGATCATGACCGGCAGGTGCTCCACCAGCTGGCGGGTGAGCTCCCAGGAGATTCCGCCGTCCCCGACGATGATCCCGGCCCGGATCACGGTGACCGGCACGCCGGCGGCGCCGAGCAGCTTCTCGACCTCGCGGCGGCTGCGCAGGTGGGCGGACAAGGTGTCCCGGTCGTCGCCCAGGCCGCCCAGGTAGATGATGCGGTGCAGGCCGGCCTGGGCGGCCGCCTGGCCGAAGGCACTGGCGCCGGCCGCGTCCTTGCGCTCGAAGTCGTCGTCCTGCAGCGAGTGCACCAGGTAGTACGCGGCCTGGCAGCCGGCCAGGGCGCGCTCCAGGGTGGCAGGGTCGTGAACGTCGCCCCGGGCGGGCGTGCCCGGCCCCTGATATGCATCCGGGTTCCTGGTCATGGCGACCACGTCATGACCATCCCGGTCCAAGGCCAGCGACAGCCGCCGGCCGACAAAGCCGGACGCGCCGGCCACTAGAACTTTCACTTAGTCCCCTCCCCGTACGCCCCGCCTACCCGCAGGGGCGCGGTTCATGCCCGCCGCGCCCGTCCGGGTTGGCCCCGACGGCTCCCCGGCTGGCCGAAACTCCCAGCTCCCGGCGTCGGGCGGCTGCCGCCAGGGCAGTACGGGCCACGCTGTGCGCTCGGGGGAACTTGCTGTGGCCCGCCGCCGTAACCCAGTAGCCTGGCGAGCATGCGCGAGGAGACCATCGGCAGCTTCCTGACCCGGCTGGCGGCCCGCAGCGCGGCGCCCGGCGGCGGGGCCAGCGGGGCGCTGCACGCCGCCCAGGCGGCCGCCCTGCTGGCGATGGTCGCCCGGTTCAGCGACGGCCCGCGCTACGACGCGGAGACCGTGGGCCGGGTCCGTGCGGCGGCCGACGGGCTGGCGGACGAGGCGGTCGACCTGGCGGCGGCCGACGAGGCCGCCTTCGACAAGGTCGCCGCCGCTTACCAGCTGCCCAAGGACACGTCGCAGGCGCAGGCGGCACGGTCCGGCGCGATCTCGGACGCCCTGGCCGGGGCGGCCCGGCCGCCCGCCGACCTGATGGCCGCCGCGGTGCGGCTGGTCGGCCTGGCCGAGGAACTGCTGCCGGTCGCGAACAAGAACGTGATCTCGGACATCGCCGCCGCCGCGGCCGCGATCAGCGCCGCCGCGGTCACCGCGGCGGTGAACATCGAGGCGAACCTGTCCGGGATCACCGACTCGGCGCTCACGGCCGAGCTGTCAGGGACGGCGGCGCTGGCAGACGGGGTATCCGACCGGGCGGGCCGGCTCATCGTCGCGGTGCGCGAGGAGATCACCCAGTGACCGTCGGGCCCGGTGCCCGTGAACTGGGCGCACCGGAAGAACCGGGTGCCCGGGAACAAGGCGCCCGGGAACAAGGCGCCCGGGAGCTGGGCGGCCGGGAGCTGGCCCGCGCGCTGCGGGCGGAGGTGGCCGCCCGGGCGGCCGCGCTCGCCGCCGCCGGCGCGCAGCCCCGGCTGGCGGTGGTGACCGCGAACGACGACGGCGGCAGCACCGCCTACGTGCGGTCGCTGGTCAACGCGGCCGCGCACACCGGCATCGCCTGCGACGTGGCCCGCACCACGACGGTGGCCGGCATCACCGCGACGCTCGCCCAGCTCGCCGATGACCCGGAGGTGCACGGCATCATCCTGCAGACGCCGCTGCCGGGCGGGGCCAGCCTGGCCCGGCTGGCGGCCGCGATCCCGGCCGCCAAGGACGTGGACGGCGCGAGCCCGGAGTCGATCGGCCGCCTGACGGCCGGCCTGCCCGCGTTCGCGCCCGCGACCGCGGCGGCGGTCCTCGCGCTGCTCGACCACTACGGGGTCGAGCTGAGTGGCCGGCACGCGGTCGTGGTCGGCCGCTCGGTGGTGGCGGGCAAGCCCGCCGCCCAGCTGCTGCTCGCCCGCGACGCCACGGTGACCGTCTGCCATTCGCGCACCGCGGACCTGGCGGCCGTCACCCGACAGGCGGACGTCCTGGTGGCAGCGGCCGGCCGGGCTGCGCTCATCGGCCCCGGCCATGTCTCCCCCGGCGCCACCGTCATCGACGTCGGCATCAGCCTGGCGCCCGGCGGCGGCCTGGCGGGCGACGTCGACCCCGCGGTGGCGGGCGTCGCGGCCGGGCTGACTCCGGTTCCCGGCGGCGTCGGCCCGGTCACCACCGCGCTGCTGCTCAGTCACACGGCCGACGCGGCCGCGCTGTCGCTCACTGAGGCGACACGTTAGAATTCGTCGGTTTTGCCGTCATCACCCCCGTCGATTTAGTACAAACAAACACCATGAGTGGCGACGCCGCGTACTGGGACGACCAGGCGGCCACCTTCGATGACGGCGCCGACCACGGCCTGCGCGACCCGCAGGTCAGGGAGGCGTGGCGGCGGCTGCTGCTCGCCCACCTGCCGTCCGCCCCGGCCGCCGTCGCGGACCTCGGGTGCGGTACCGGATCGCTGTCGGTGCTGCTGGCGGCGGGGGGGTACGCGGTGACCGGGCTCGACTTCTCCCCAGCGATGATCCGGGCGGCGCGGCGGAAGGCCAGGGCGGCTAGCGTCACCGCCCGGTTCGTGCTGTCCGATGCCACCGCGCCGAACCTGCCCGCCGCCAGCTTCGACGTGGTGCTGGCAAGGCACGTGCTGTGGGCGATGCGCGACACCAACCGTGCCCTGGCGGCCTGGATCCGGCTGCTGCTGCCGGGCGGGACCCTGGTCCTGGTCGAGGGCCGGTGGTCGACCGGCGCCGGCCTGACCACCGCCGAGGCGGGCCGGGCGGTGCTCCGGCACCGGTCCGACGTCACCATCACCACCCTTGACGACCCGGCGCTGTGGGGCGGCCCGGTCAGCGACGAGCGTTACCTGCTGGTCAGCCGCCGCTAGCCCGCCCCGCCGCTCGCGCACAATGTCGGTTTCTTGCTGTTATCCGGAAGAGGCGGGAGACGGGTATGGGCCGCTCCGGCACTGGAGGCTGGGACGGGTGTCACAGGGGTGTAACCGGGGCGGAGCGCTAGCGTTATCGAGGTCGGGCAGGTTGACTTTTGACATGACCACGCCTGACATACCGCTGCTCGACATCTCCGCCTGGCGCACGGGCTCGCGCGGGGAGCGTGAGCGGCTGGCCGCGCGGATGGACCGGGCGCTGCGCGACTCCGGGTTCCTGCTCATCGAGAACCACGGGGTGCCGGCCAGGCTGCGGCAGCAGATCAGGGAGCAGGCGGGGGCGTTCTTCGCGCTCCCGGCCGAGCGCAAGCGGCGGTACACGGCGCCGGTCGGCGGGCGGGGCTGGATCCCGCCGGGCGGTGAGGCGAACGCGTTCTACGGTGAGACGGCCGACCCGGCCCGGGCCGACCTGAAGGAGAGCATCACCAACGGCCGCGACTTCCGCACCGGGGACCCGGGCACCGACGCGCTGTGGTTCGCGCCCAACGTCTGGCCGGCCGAGTGCCCGCCGCTGGCGTCCCTGGCCGGGGAGTTCACCGGGCAGGTGCGCGAGCTGTACTACGACCTGCTGCGGATGGCCGCGACCGCGCTCAGCCTCGACGAGGACGCCTTCGTGTCGCACGTGCAGCGCGGGCCGCAGACGTTCAACATCAACCGCTACCCGCCGCTGTCGGTCACCGGCCCGGCCGCTGACGGCCAGTACCGGGTCGCGCCGCACACCGACTGGGGCATCCTCACCATCCTCGACCGGCAGCCGGGGTACGGCGGGCTGCAGGTGCAGGCCCTTGACGGCAGCTGGGCGGACGCGCCCTACGTGCCCGGCGCGTTCACCGTCAACGTGGCCGACCTGCTGGCGCGCTGGACCGGCGAGCGCTGGCGGTCCACCCGGCACCGGGTGCTGCCGCCGCCCGCGCAGGCACCGGACGAGGAGCTGATCTCGCTGATCGTGTTCCTTGAGGCGGAAATGGACACGGTCATCAGCCCGGTGGCGGGCAACCTGGCGCTGCCCGCGGTGGTGGCGGGCGACTGGTACCGGGTCCGGGAGAGCGCCGCCACGGTACCGCCGGCCTGAGCGGCTGCGCCCCGGGGGCTGAACGGCCCTGGCGCTAGCCCTCGGGGAAATTCGGGAACGTCGCGGTGTCGACGGTAAGCGACACGGGATCGGGCAGCGTGAACGGCTTTCCGAAGGGACTCACCGTCTCGACCTGATAGCGACCGCTGGCCGGCTCGCTGAACACCCGCACGGCATTACGGCCGCGGTCGATGATGACGTACACGGGAATTCCCATGTCAGCGTAAAGCTCCGGCTTGTCGCCGTAGTCCTCGGACCGGGTGGTCTTCGAGGTCACCTCAACCACCGCCGCCACCACCTCCTTGCGCACCGGGTTCTCGTCCGCGGGCAGGCTTCCGGCCGGGACCAGGACGATGTCGGGCTGCGGGCCGCGATGATCCCCGGGGGTACCGACGCCCATGTCCGGGAGTGCCCACCAGGCGTCGCCCGGGATCTGCCGCATCGTCTCGGCGATGATCAGGTTATGGAAGGCTGAGGCGGACGCCTGCATGACGATCTTGCCCGAGTACCACTCGACTTTGAATCCGCCCTTTTCCGCCGCGTCGGCGAGAATGGCGCTCAGGCTCTCGTCCGGTGCCATGCCCGGCACCTCCTTCCGTCAGTCATAGGGTAACGGCCGGGCCGTACAGTGTCGCCGTGCGCCTGCTGACCGATGTCGCCCCGCTGCGGGAGCACCCGGCTTTCCGGCGGCTGTGGCTGGGGAACACGCTGTCGAGGACCGGCTCGGCGATGACCGGGTACGCGGTTGGCCTCCAGGTGTTCGAGCTGACCGGGTCGACCGCCGCGGTCGGCGGGCTCGGCCTGGCCGGGTTCCTGCCGCTGGTGCTGATCGCGCTGCCGGGCGGGACGCTGGCCGACCGGGTGGACCGGCGGCGGCTGGTGGTGGCGACGACGGCCGGCCAGGCGGCGGTCTCGGCGGCGCTGCTGGCGCTGACGGCAGCCGGCCGCCCGTCCTTGTGGGCGTTGTACGCCCTGGTCGCGGCCGGGGCCGGGCTGAGCGCGGTAGCCGATCCGGCCCGGCAGGCGCTCATACCCGGGCTGGTGCCGCGCGAGCGGCTGGCAGCCGCGATGGCGGTCAACCGGGCTGGCTTTCAGTTCGTGCTGATCGCCGGCCCGGCACTGGCCGGGGTCATCACCGCCGGAGCCGGGCTGAGTGGCTGCTACCTGGCCGACCTCGTCTCCTTCGCAGGCGGGCTGTGGGGCGTGGCCCAGCTGCCAGCCCAGATCGCGCAGGCTCAACCCCTGGAAGCCCAGCCCCCGGAAGCCCAGCCCCCGGAAGCCCAGCCCCCGGAAGCCCGGCCCCCGGAAGCCGTGGCAAGACCACCGAAGAAGCGGTCGGGGCTGGCGGAGACCCGGGCCGGCCTAGCTTTCATCGCCGGCACTTCGGTGCTCAGCGGCGCGTTCCTGGCCGACGTGAACGCCACGTTCTTCGCGCTGCCGGTGTCGCTGTTCCCGGCGATCAACGCCGAGCGGTTCCACGGCGACCCGCTCACCCTCGGCTTGTTCAGTACCGCGATCGGCGTCGGCGGCCTGATTAGCGCCGTGTTCGGCGGGCCGCTGCATCATGTCAGCCGGTACGGCCTGGTCATGCTGGGCTCCGTGGCCGCCTGGGGGGCCGCGTTCGCGGTGTTCGCGCTGGCGGACTCGCTGTGGCTGACGCTGCTGGCCCTCGGGCTGGCCGGGCTGGCGGACACCTGCACGGTGGTGATCCGGGGCACCATCGTGCAAATGGTGACGCCGGAGGAGTACCGCGGCCGGGTGAACGCGGCCGACTTCCTGGTCGGCGCAGGTGGCAGTCAGCTCGGGTCGCTGGAGTCGGGCCTGCTCGGCTCGCTCACCACCCCGGTGATCAGCGCGCTGAGCGGCGGGCTGCTGACGGTGGCGGGGACGGTGGTGATCGGCCTGGCGCTGCCGGGATTCCGGCGCTACCGGGCCCCGGGGGTACTCCCCGCCGCGCAGGTGCACGGCGCGGCGTGACGGGGAACCACGCACTCGTTCGGGATAATCACGGGCAGCAGCGGGGCTGGCGGGCGCGCTTCCGCTGACAGAAGCACCCGGCTGGTGATTCTTCCGTTAGACGGCCATCTCACAGTAAGATTTCCAGATATGTCGACGCACTTTCGGGTAACTTACGCCACCCTGTCGGCCGACAACGAGCAGCTGCACGCCGCCTACGAGGCGGGGCTGCGGCTGGCCAAGAGCTGGCTCGGCACGACCATCTCCGGCTTCGTGAGCGGCAAGCCGCGCACCGACGGGCCGCTGTTCACCCTGGCCAGCCCGGGTGATACCGCGCTCGCGCTGTGCCACGTGCACGCCGCCACCGAAGCCGACGTAGCGGACGCGGTCAGCGCCGCGGCCGCCGCCGCACCCCGGTGGGCGCGTACACCCTGGCAGCAGCGGGTCGCGGTGCTCCGCGCGGCGGCCGACCTGATCAGCGAGCGGTCCAACGAGCTGGCGGCGCTGATGAGCCTGGAGGTCGGCAAGAGCCGGCTAGAGGCCCTCGGTGACGTCGAGGAGGCGGCCGACCTGATCCGCTACTACTGCCAGCAGGTCGCCGACCACGACGGGTTCACCGCCCCGATGGGGTCGCTGTCCGAGCGGGAGCGCAACGTCAGCGTGCTGCGCCCGTACGGGGTGTGGGCGGTGATCAGCCCGTTCAACTTCCCGATGGCTCTCGCGGCCGGGCCCGCCGGGGCCGCCCTGGCGGCCGGGAACACGGTGGTGCTGAAGCCGTCCGCGCAGGGCTCGTTCACCGCCGTCAAGTTGTACGAGTGCTTCCGTGACGCCGGGCTCGACCCCGAGGTGCTGCACCTGCTGCCGGGCGGCGACGAGACCGGGGCGGCGCTGGTCGCCCACCCGGGAGTGCAGGGACTGACGTTCACCGGCTCCCATGCGGTCGGCATGTCGATCTACCGGGAGTTCTCCGCCGCCTATCCCAAGCCGGTCATCTGCGAGATGGGCGGCAAGAACCCGGCCATCGTGTCCGCCCGGGCCGACCTCGACGTGGCCGCGGCCGGGGTAGCGCGCTCGGCCTTCGGCCTGTCCGGCCAGAAGTGCTCGGCCTGCTCGCGGGTCTACGTGCAGCGGCCCGCCTTCGAGACGTTCCTGGCCAAGCTGGCCGAGCGGGCGGCGGCGCTCACCGTCGGCGACCCGACCTCGCGCGACGCCTTCCTCGGGCCGGTGATCAGCGCCGAGTCGGTGCAGCGGTTCGAGCGGGCGGTCGACCATGCCCGCGCCCACGGCGACGTGGTGGCCGGCGGGAACGTGCTGCGCGGGGTGGGCGCGTTCCCCGACGGCTACTACCTGGCGCCGACGGTGGTGACCGGGCTGCCGCTCGATGACTGGATCTTCCGCGACGAGCTGTTCGTGCCACTGGTCGCCGTCGCCCCCTGCGACACCCTGGACGAGGCCCTGTCCCTGGCCAACGGCAGTGACCTCGGGCTCACCGCCGGGTTCTTCTCGGCCGACCCGGCCGAGGTCGACCGGTTCCTCGACCGGATCGAGGCCGGGGTGGTGTACGTCAACCGGGCGGCCGGCGCCACCACCGGGGCATGGCCCGGGGTGCAGCCGTTCGGCGGCTGGAAAGGATCCGGCAGCGGCGGCAAGGCCGGCGGCGGGCTCTATTACGTGCAGCAGTACCTGCGCGAGCAGTCAAGGACGGTGGTCTCATGAATTGGCTCGACCCGGCCCGGCCGGTCCCCGACGTGCGTACCCCGCTGCCCGGCCCGGCCGCCCAGGCGGTCATCGACGGCGACCTCGCGGTCACCAGCGGGTCGCTGCCGCGCGCCTACCCGCTCGTCCCGCGGCGGGCGCTCGGCTCGGTGGTGGAGGACGCCGACGGCAACCTGTTCCTCGACTGCAACGCGGGCATCGCGGTGACCTCGACCGGCCACTGCCACCCGACGGTCGTCGAGGCGGTCCGGCAGCAGGCGGGCGAGCTGCTGCACTACTCGGCGAGCGACTTCTACCTGCCGATCTACTCGCGGATGAGCGCCGCCCTGGCGGCCACCGCGCCGATCGACGGCCCAGTCCGGGTGTTCCTCACCAACTCCGGCGCCGAGGCGGTCGAGGGGGCGCTCAAGCTGGCCCGCTACGCCACCGGGCGGCAGTACGTGATCAGCTTCTTCGGCGCGTTCCACGGCCGCACCTACGGCGCGATGACGCTGACCGCCTCCAAGGCCAAGTACCACCAGGGCTTCGGCCCGCTGGTGCCGGGCGTGCTGCACGCGCCGTACGCGTTCAGCCAGGTCGACCCGGACACCGGCGCCCGCAGCCATGACCCGGAGGAGACGTTCGACTACCTGGAGAACACGCTGTTCCGCTACCAGGTGGCGCCGACGGAGGTAGCGGCGGTGTTCGTCGAGCCGGTGCAGGGCGAGGGCGGCTACATCGTGCCGCCAGCCGCCTGGCTGCGGCGGCTGCGTTCCTTGTGTGACAAGTACGGCATCCTGCTGGTCGCGGACGAGGTCCAGTCGGGCATGGGGCGGACCGGGAAGATGTGGGCCATCGAGCACGCCGGGGTGCAGCCTGACGTGCTGATCAGCGCCAAGGGGATCGCCTCGGGGCTGCCGCTTGGCGCCTTCATGGCCCGGGCGCCGCTGATGGAGCAGTGGGGCGCCGGGGCGCACGGCTCCACCTACGGCGGCTCGCCGGTACCGTGCGCGGCCGGCCTGGCCACGCTCGCGGTCATCGAGTCCGAGGGGCTGCTGGCCAACGCCACCGACGTGGGGGCGCTGCTGCTCGACGGGCTGCGCTCGCTCCGGGCGAAGCACGGCGAGAAGATCACCGACGTGCGCGGGGTCGGGCTGATGATCGGGGTCGAGTTCCGCTCGCCCGAACTGGCCGAGCTCGTCCAGCTGCGCGCGTTCGAGCGCGGGCTGCTGGTCCTCGAGTGCGGTGAGAGCACCATCCGGATGTCGCCGCCCCTGGTGTTCACCCGCGAGCAGGCGGCGACGGCGCTGCGGGTGTTCGGGGAGGCGATCGAGGCGGCCGACCTGGGTTAGGCTCTGGGTCATGCCTGCGCGCTTGTCTTCGGTTGCGGTCTACTGCGGTTCCAACTCTGGTGACAGCCCGGCCTTCGCCGAGGCGGCGGTGGCCCTCGGGGAAACCCTCGCGGAACGCGGCACCGCGCTGGTCTACGGCGGGGGGCACGTCGGGCTGATGGGCGTCGTCGCCGACGTGGTGCTGGCGGGCGGCGGCCAGGCCCACGGCGTCATCACCCGGGCCCTGCAGGAGCGGGAGATCGCGCACCACGGGCTGACCAGCCTGCGGGTAGTGGAGACCATGCACGAGCGGAAGGCCGCGATGGCCGACGCGGCCGACGCGTTCGTGATGCTCCCCGGCGGCTACGGCACGCTGGACGAGTTCTTCGAGATGCTCACCTGGGCGCAGCTCGGCATCCACCGCAAGCCCAGCGGGATCTTGGACGTGGCAGGCTACTTCGGGCCGCTCCGGGCGTTCATCGACGGCGCGGTGGCGGCCGGGTTCGTCCACCCCGCCCACCGCGACATGATCCACGTCGACGAGGACCCCGGCCGCCTGCTGGACGCGATGGCGGCCTGGGAGCCGCCGGTGGTTAACAAGTGGCTGGACAAGGCCGAGCGCTAGTGCCATCGCGGCGCACGTGCCCGCCCAGGCCGACCCCATCCGCCGCATCGGTCCCGCCAGCCACAGCGGGAAAGACTGGGTGTACTTAGCGCCCATATCTGGGTGCTAAGTACACCCAGTAAATTCCGGCCGTGACGTGCGGGGTGCGAGGGGCGGGTGGTCCGGTCGAGCAACGGGCCCCCGGCTTCCCGCTCCAGTGCGCCGGCCACATCGTGCCCGTCGACAGCTGCCTGCCCGGCCGCCGCCGCGCCCGGAGATGCTGATGGACGCACGGGTTGACGTTGCGCCTCCACCCGGGTGGAGGCGCCACCGCGCTACTTCTCGACGTAGAACAGGCGCTTGTTGACGAACTCGTCGATGCCGAGCGGGCCGAGCTCGCGGCCGAAGCCGGACCGCTTGGTGCCGCCGAACGGCAGGTCGGCGCCCTCGCCGGCCGGGGTGTTGACGTTGGCCATGCCCACCTCGAGTTGCTCGGCGACCCGCTTGGCCCGCTCCTCGTCGGTGGAGAAGACCGCGCCGCCGAGGCCGAAGTCGACCACGTTGGCCAGCTCGACCGCCTGGTCGTCGGACGAGACCTGGTACACCACGGCGACCGGGCCGAACAGCTCCTCGCGGTAGGCGCGCATCTCCGGGGTGACCCCGGTCAGCACGGCGGGCGCGAAGTAGGCGCCGCTGCCCTCGCCGAGGGTGCCGCCGACGTGCAGCGTCGCCCCCTTGGCGACCGCGTCCTGCACCTGCGCGAGCAGGTTCTCGGCCGCCTTGCGGGACACCATCGGGCTGTAGGACCGGGCGGAGTCGTCGCCCGGCTGCCGCGGCGCGGTCGATGACGCCCGCTTGACCAGGGCGGCCACGAAGTCGTGGTAGATGTCGTCCATCACGATCATCCGCTTGTTGGAGTTGCAGGCCTGGCCCACGTTCTCCATCCGGGTGACCCAGGCGGTCTTCGCCGCCTCCTCGACGTCGTCGGTGTCGAGGACGATGTACGGGTCGGACCCGCCCAGCTCGAGCACCACCTTCTTCAGGTTGCGGCCGGCTGTCTCGGCCACCGCCGTGCCCGCCCGCTCCGAGCCGGTCAGCGAGACGCCGCGCAGCCGCGGGTCGGCGATCATCGCGGCAACCTGCTCGTGGGTGGCGAAGATGTTGGTGTAGACGCCGTCCGGCACCCCCGCGTCCTTCATGATCGCGGCGATGGCGAGGGCCGAGGTCGGGCAGTTCTCCGCGTGCTTGAGTATCACCGTGTTGCCGACCAGCAGGTTCGGCGCGGCGAACCTGGCCACCTGGTAATAGGGGTAGTTCCACGGCATCACGCCGAGCACCGGGCCGACCGGCAGGTACTCGATCCGCGCCTTGTCCTCGTAGCCGGGCAGCGGCTTGTCGGCGATCAGCGCGGGCCCGTTGTCGGCGTAGTAGCCGAAGATCTCGGTGCAGAACTCGGCCTCGCCCACCGCCGCCGCCGGGCGCTTGCCCATCTCCTTGGTGATCAGCGCGGCGAGGTCGGCGGCCCGCTCGGTGAACAGCTCGGCGACCCGCTTGACGATCGCGGCCCGCTCGGCCACGGGCCGCTTGCGCCACTGCGCGAACGCCGCGGTGGCAGCCGTGAGCGCTGCCTCGACATCAGCGTCGGCGGCGAAGTCGAAGGTCTGGCCGACCTCCCCCGTCGCGGGGTCGGTGACCTGGTAGGGCGGCGTCTGCGTCATGCCTGCTCCCGTTGGCTGCGTGGCTGGTCCGGTAGAGACAACGTTACGGGACTGGGCGCGGCGCGCACCCGTTCGGACCCTCCCTAATCAGCCGCGGCGCAGGCGCTGTCCATCAGCCTGGCGTTACTGACGCTGCCCGCCTCAGCCGTGCTGACCAGGCCGAAGGCGGTGTTGATGTAGGTGTAGCCGGTGTCGGCCTTCAGCGGGCTGTTAGCGGCGAACGCCGCCGCCCACTGCGGGTCGGTCGAGATCCACCGCTCGAACTGGAACGGCGTGCCCCGGCGCAGCCGGGGCACGTAGTCGCCGCGCAGCCAGGCCCACTCCTGGCAGACCGTCCGCGCCTTGGCACCGTCCAAGGTCGAGGGGAACGAGCCGAGCCGCAGCGAGCCAAGCACCGGCACCGTCGCGGGCGCTACGGCCGGCGGCGCTCCCGGCGGTGCGGCTGTGACGCTGCCGCAGCCGACCGCCAGGGCCGCTACCCCGATGGCGGTGCCGACGACCACGCTGCCGCGGACCGCGAGAACCCGCAGCTTCCCTGCCCCCATGGCGGTGCTCGCTCTCTACTGCCAACATGACACTCAGTAGTCAACAGATGACTCTCAGTATGCCATGTTCCCCGGGAGCGGCCCGTTCGCACCTGGGGAAGCGAACGGCAGAGCTTAGGTTTTCGTTTACTTGAACTCTTCGCCTTTAGCGGAGTAGGTTGAGTTCCATGACCTCACCGGCCACACCGACCACCGCCGAAGAGCTCCGCGGTGCCGGCCTGCGGGTGACGGCCGTGCGCGTCGCGCTGCTTGAGACCGTTCGGGAGGGTGACCACCTCGGGGTCGAGGCAGTCGCGGCCGGGGTGCGCGGACGGGTCGGCCACGTGTCGCTGCAGGCGGTCTACGAGGCGCTGCACGCGCTGACCGCGGCGGGCCTGCTGCGCCGCATCGAGCCGGCCGGCGGCTCGCCCCGGTTCGAGGGGCGGGTCGGTGACAACCATCACCACCTGGTCTGCCGGTCGTGCGGCGTCGTCGCCGACGTCGACTGCGCGGTCGGCGATGCACCCTGCCTCACCCCGTCCGACGACCTCGGCTTCACCGTCGGTGAGGCCGAGGTGATCTACTGGGGCCTGTGCGCTGATTGTTCTGCCCGCAGTGCCTAAATCTCCACCCCTAGCAGCAAGACATCCGTCTAGTTCGGAAGGATTCTCATGGCTGAGAACGACCACGACCCAACAGTCACCGACCCGGGAACCGAAGGCAGCGGCGCCCCCGAGGCCGCCGCGGGCTGCCCCGTCATCCACGGCCGGGTGCACCCCACCCAGGGTGACGCCAACAGCCAGTGGTGGCCGAACCGCCTCAACCTGAAGATCCTGGCGACGAACCCGCCCGCCACCGACCCGTACCACGGCGAGCTCGACTACGCCGCGGCGTTCAAGACCCTCGACCTGGCCGCGGTCAAGTCCGACATCAACGCGGTGCTGACCGACTCCAAGCCCTGGTGGCCGGCTGACTTCGGCAGCTACGCGGGGCTGTTCATCCGGCTGGCGTGGCACAGCGCGGGCACCTACCGGGTCAGTGACGGCCGCGGCGGCGGCGGCGCCGGCCAGCAGCGGTTCGCCCCGCTGAACAGCTGGCCGGACAACGTCAGCCTGGACAAGGCCCGCCGCCTGCTGTGGCCGGTCAAGCAGAAGTACGGCGCCAAGTTGTCCTGGGCCGACCTGCTTATCCTGGCCGGCAACGTCGCCCTGGAGTCCGGCGGCTTCAAGACCTTCGGCTTCGGCGGCGGCCGGGCCGACGTCTACGAGCCGGACGAGGTGTACTGGGGCCCGGAGACCGAGTGGCTGGCGGACGAGCGCTACAGCGGCGACCGGGAGCTGCAGGACCCGCTCGGCGCGGTGCAGATGGGCCTCATCTACGTCAACCCGCAGGGCCCCAACGCCAACCCGGACCCGGTCGCCGCGGGCCGCGACATCCGCGAGACGTTCGGCCGGATGGCGATGAACGACGAGGAGACCGTCGCGCTGATCGCCGGCGGTCACACGTTCGGCAAGACCCACGGCGCGGGCCCGGACTCCAACGTCGGCCCGGACGCGGAGGCCGCCCCGATGGAGCAGCAGGGCTTCGGCTGGAAGTCCAGCTTCGGCACCGGGGTGGGCGCGGACGCGATCACCAGCGGGCTCGAGGTGACCTGGACCTACCACCCGCTGCGCTGGGACAACGAGTTCTTCCACATCCTGTACGGCTACGACTGGGAGCTGTTCCAGTCCCCGGCGGGCGCCCACCAGTGGCGGCCGAAGAACAACGGCGGGGCCGGCCTGGTGCCGGACGCGTTCGGTGACGGCAAGCGCGAGCCGCGCATGCTCACCACCGACCTGGCGCTGCGCTTCGACCCGATCTACGCGGAGATCTCCGCGCGGTTCCGTGACGACCTGGACGCGTTCTCCGACGCGTTCGCCCGTGCCTGGTACAAGCTGACCCACCGCGACCTGGGACCGGCCAGCCTGCTGCTCGGCCCCGAGGTCCCGTCCGAGGTGCTGATCTGGCAGGACCCGGTGCCGGCGGTGGACCACGAGCTCGTCAGCGACGAGGACGTGGCCGGCCTCAAGCGGGAGATCCTTTCCTCCGGGCTGACCGTCTCGCAGCTGGTCTCCACCGCCTGGGCGTCGGCCTCGACGTTCCGCGGCAGCGACAAGCGCGGCGGCGCCAACGGCGCCCGGATCGCCCTGGAGCCGCAGAACGGCTGGGAGGTCAACAACCCCGACCAGCTCGCAGGCGTGCTGCGTACCCTGGAGGGCATCAAGGAGTCCTTCAACGCCAGCGCGGCCGGCGGCAAGAAGGTCTCCCTGGCCGACCTCATAGTCCTCGCGGGCAACGCGGGGGTGGAGAAGGCCGCCGCCGAGGCGGGCTTCACCGCAGTACAGGTGCCGGTCCCCCCGGGCCGCCCCGACGCCACGCCTGAGCAGACCGACGTCGAGTCGTTCGCCCACCTGGAGCCGAAGGCGGACGGGTTCCGCAACTACCTCGGCAAGGGCCTGCGGCTCCCGGCCGAGTACCTGCTCATCGACAAGGCCAACCTGCTGGGGCTGACCGCACCGGAGCTGACCGTCCTGGTCGGCGGCCTGCGGGTGCTCGGAGCGAACTACGACGGGTCCAAGCTCGGCGTGTTCACCGACAAGCCGGGCACGCTGACGAACGACTTCTTCGTCAACCTGCTCGACTACAGCACCAGCTGGACGCCGGTCACCGAGGACGCCGCCACGTTCGAGGGCAAGGACGCCGACGGCACCGTCAAGTGGACCGGCAGCCGGGTCGACCTCGTCTTCGGGTCGAACTCCGAGCTGCGGGCGCTGGCCGAGGTCTACGCCGGTGACGACGCGAAGGAGAAGTTCGTCAAGGACTTCGTCGCCGCCTGGGCCAAGGTCGCCAACGCCGACCGGTTCGACCTCGCCTGAGGTTAACCGCGCGCCGACGGCGGCCGGCCGGCCTTCGCGGGCCGGCCGGCCGCCGTTCGCTCTTGACCGCACCGAACGGGGGCGCGGTGACCCCGGCCGCGCCGCGGTCCCCCGGCGGCCGGGTCACGACCCGGCCGCGTCCTGCGCGGGCGCCTCCCGGCCGCGGTCGAACCGGCGGATCACCCGCAGGCCGCCCTCGCCCGACACCAGGACGACCTGCGGCGGCCCGGCGAAGCTGCGGAACCGCGCCTCCTCCAGCGCGTCGGTCAGCCCGCGGAGCGTGTACGGGTACAGCTTGTCCACGTTGCCCGGCTGAGTTCCCGTCGATGGTCCCCCGTCGTCCCGCACGACGTAGGCTCCCCCGGACCTGGCTCCCCCGGTCCCTGCTCCGTCCGTCCTTGCCACGGCGGCCCCCTCCCCGCGGGCCCGTCCCAGGCTTGGATTTTATCAAGTCCGCAGGTCAAGGAGTTAAAGCCGGCGGGCGGGGGCGGCGGCCGAGAGGGGCGGCGATGGACGGCGACGCGCGCGGCGGTGTCGTGCGGGGTGACGTGGCGGCCGGCTTCGAGCCGGTGGCGGCGGAGTTCGCCCGGCTGCTGGCTGACGCCGGCCCGGGCGGCGGCGGCGAGGCCGGCGGCCAGTTCTGCGCCTACGCGGGCGGCCAACTGGTGGCCGACCTGTGGGCCGGCCCCGACGTTACCGCCGACGACCTGCAAGGCGTGTTCTCCAGCACCAAGGGGGCGGCCGCGGTCTGCGTCGCGCTGCTGGTGCAGCGAGGCGCGCTCGACCTGGACGCCACGGTCAGCCGGTACTGGCCGGAGTTCGCCGGCGGCGGCAAGGGCGGCGTCACCGTCCGGCTGGCGCTGTCCCACCAGGCGGGCGTACCCGGAGTGGAACCGCAACTCGACTTCGACCAGATCATCCAGCACGACCTGGTGGCCGCCCGGCTGGCCGCGCAGGTGCCGCACTGGCGGCCGGGGGCGGCGCACGGTTACCACGGGCTGACCATCGGCACCATCATCGACGAGCTGGTCCGGCGGGTGGCCGGCCAGCCGGCGGCCGAGTTCTTCGCCGCCGAGGTGGCCGGGCCGCGCGGCATCGACTTCTACATCCGCACCCCGCCGGAGGTGGAGCCGCGGGTGCGGCCGCTGCTCCCGGCCCGCCCGCCGGCCGGCGCACCCGCGGCCGGCGCACCCGCAGCCGGCCCGCCCCCGGCCGGCCCGCCCCCGGCCGGCCCGCCACCGGCCGGGCCGG
>Ga0265338_10000739_pt1 | contig 55715 bp, 48 predicted proteins | sample 42126metaG_FD_193579 | JGI IMG/M metagenome (GOLD analysis project Ga0265338, IMG submission 193579) | Rhizosphere microbial communities from Carex aquatilis grown in University of Washington, Seatle, WA, United States - 4-21-26 metaG | ecosystem: Host-associated > Plants > Roots > Rhizosphere... | reverse complement strand
GCGGTCCTGCACAGTGAGAGCATACGACCAGCGCGGTGGGAGCCACAGTGGGAGCCGAGCGGATGAACGACTCTCCGACTCCCTGGACTTTCCTGGACAGCCGACCAGAATCCCGCCGAGGTCACGGACTCCGTCACCGGGGGCCCGCGCCCCCGTGCCCCCCGTGTATGGCTCCGGTCGCCCTGCTTTTTCACCCCCGCTCGTAGTGCGTAGGTCATCGGTTCGATTCCGATAGGCGGCTCCACGCAGAAAGCCCTTGCTGCCGGGCATTTCACCCGCCTTCTCTTCGTCGCTCGCACTCGTCAGCGGGCTCTAGGCTGCCGCGCAGATCCTTGACTCGGCGGCCACTCCAAGGGATTGGAGTCTGCGAGAGCGATGGGCAGAAATAGCACCGCTTTTCGGCTGCTGCGCAAGAATGGCCTGGTGACCAACCAGACTGAGACCCTGGCATGATGGCGTCATGCGGCATGGACTTGGTGCTGTGCGCGATAGAGGCGGGGAGCGGGCAGGTGCGGTTCGGGCCGAGGCTTTCCTACGCCCTGGCGGTCGCGGAGTTGGCCGACCTTGAAGCAGCCGGGCGGATCGCGGTCCGCGCGGACGGACTGACCCTCCTGGGCGCGACGCCAACAGGGGAACCACACGCCGACGAGGCGCTGCGCGCGCTGGATGAAAAGTGGCCCCCGCCAGCGGACCCGCTTACCGTGCTGTGGTGGGTAAGGTGGCGCGGACCACGGCGCATCAACCCCTACCTGAGCACAGCGGCCCGCGCCGGCGTCCTCGACGTCACTGACGGTACCCTCACGGTCCTCGACCCTGGCCCCGTCCAGGCTGCAGCGGCACGACTGGCCGCGGTGCTTGAGGACCCGGCACCCGCGGACCGGGATGTCACCTTCGTGGTCCTTGCCGACGCGGCCCGGGTCGCACGGCCGCACCTGCGCGGCTGGATCCACCGCAAGCACCGTGCCCGCCTACGGCGGTTGCGTCACCAAGCCGTCCGTGGCGACTCCCGTCGCCTTCTCCGCGAGGGCCGGAAGGCAATCGCGATGCTGTCCGGCCTCGCCACGGCTGACCCGCAGGACATCGACCAGCAAATAGGGCTGACCCGCAGCGGGCGCCGGGCAGCAGCCTGGTGGTACCACTAACACTGGGCCTGCATTTTCTATGAACCCATTCGAGTGATAAGCAGGCCGTTTTCCCTAGAGATCGATGACGACCTTGCCTTTCACGTGCCGGCCGGCCTGGAGCTCGACCGCGGTGCGGATTTGCTCGACCGGGAAGCTGGCGGCGATGGGGACCCGGAGTCGGCCGGCCGCAATCAGGCGAGCGAGCTTTTCCAGGGCGCCGGGGGCGGCGCTGGCGCCGTTGGCCGGTGTGATCCCGTCGACCTGGGTGGCGATGGTGGTGATGCGCGCGTCAGGGACGCCGAGTGCCCGTGCGGCGTGCGCTGTCTCCGCTCCGTAGAGGTCGATCGCAGCGGTGATTCCGCGGGGAGCGAGGGCGCGGACCCGGTCGGCCAGTCCGTCGCCGTAGGCGACCGGCTCGGCTCCGAGATCGCGCAGGAAACCAGCCGATGTCGCCGATCCCGTCCCGATCACGCGCGCCCCTGCGATCCGCGCCAGCTGGACGGCGAACACCCCGACTCCGCCCGCCGCGCCGCCGATCAGCACGGTGTCGTCCGGCCCGGGTTCGACCACGGCCAGGGCGGCGGATGCCGTGCGTCCGGCGATCGTGAGGGTGGCGGCGGTGCGGTCGTCGACGCCGTCGGGGGTGTGATGGGCCTCGTTCGCCGCGATGCCCCCATCCAGGTCGATCACCACGAAGTCGGCGACCGCGCGGGACAAAGCGCCGCCGAACACCCTCATCCCAGGTGCGAAGCCGGTCACCCGTCAGCGACCCGGTCGACTACTCCCGCGTAATCAGTCCCGAACCCGGCGGGCAAGCTCAAGCCGAACCGGACGGCGGTGTCCGCATCAGCGGTCATGAACCAGTCCATCGGGTTCAGCCCGGCCGCCGCGACCCGGACACGGATCTGTCCCGGTCCGGCCTGCGGAGCGGGGACCTCACGGATGTCCAGGACTTCGGGTCCGCCGAATGAATCAAGCAGGACCGCCCGGCTCCTGCTCGTCGGCAGTTGATCGCTCCGCTCCTGCATGCTCGCCTGTCTCCCTAGTAATGAAGGAACGCACTGAAACGGACTATGCTCCGCTGGCGATGATCGAGACCGGTGAGATCGCCCACGGCCAGACCCGAACCGAGCTGCTAGCGGCCATCACTACCATCCTCGACGCCGGCCGCGCGGTGGATGACCTCCGTGGAGACGTCACCGCCGAAGACATCGCCGCGAGTCTTATCGGCATCTTCACGGTGGCCCCCAAGCCTCAGCGAGAAGATCTTGCCAGTCGCCTGTTGAACCTCCTCATGGATGGACTGCGGCCTCCAGTCCGCCGGTAACGGGCTTTCTCCTGGATGATCTTCGCTTTGCATAGCTGGTGACGACGGATTTTCAGCCTTGCATAGCCGGCGGTTGGACATTTGCCGCAAATTGATCGTGATCATGGGCCTGCGCTATGCAAAGGCGCTAGATAGTGGTTACCAGCTATGCAAACCCTGCTTCGACGCTCAGCCTCAACCTTGCGATGAGGCTTGGCCGCACTGAGGAAGGGACTGCCTGCCTGGTGGAACAAGATAATTCGGACAGTGGCCAGCATGTCAAAAGGGACTTTCGTCGCGCTGCGGGCACCTGGTCCCTTCCTCCTGTTGAACGCGCCTTATCGGGGAAGGATCAATCTGCTGGCGGGTGTGTTCGATCCCCGTCACCAGCTCGAGCCGGGGCCGGGCCGGACGGCCGCCGCTCCCGGCGAGCGCAGCGAGCACAGGAGGCATGTTGATCGAGATGTTGTCTATTCACTACGACGTGAGCGCGGACGGGCGAACGGTCGCCGAGGCCGAGGTTGACGGCATCGGCGATGCGCAGGAACTGGTCGCGGGCGCAGCCGTGTCCGACTGCGAGCTTGCCTGGGCGCACAGCGCGGCTGACCTGTCGGCGCTTGGGTTCGCCGGGCAGCCCGGGTACCGCCGGCTCACCGGGCAAGCGCGGCCATCCCCGTTGCCCGAGGGCGTTACCGAGCTGGCCGGCCACGAGGACACCGCAGAGCTGTGCGCGGCCGCCTACCAGGGCCAGTGGGGGCACAAGACCCCCGGCACGTGGCCGATCCCGGAGTTCGCCGGCACCACGGTGCTTGGCCTGCGCCGCGGCGGCCATATCGCTGGCATCTGCCGGATGATCAAGGAAACCGGCCAGATCGACGCTCCGGGCTTGCTTGCGGGAGAGCGTGATCAGAGCGGCTACCGGCTGCTCCTCGCCGCCGCACTGTCGCGGGTCCCGGTCGGCCCGGTGACCGTGGAGTCATGGGGTGACGGGCCGGAACGAGTCCAGGCCTGCGAGGAACTCGGCCTGACCACCGACGAGTACTGCCCCGGCTGGGAACTGGCCCTCGTCCAAGGGAGCTCAGATGGCTTCGGCGGACCAGATGGGTAGAGTCGGGTGGTGCCCGAGTTGCAGCGGCTGAATGTCGGCCATGCCCCATCCGTGCTGGCCTTCGAAGTGGCGAACCGCGCCTACTTCGCGGCCTCGATCTCCGACCGCGGCGACGCCTACTTCGAGCAGTTCGCCGACCGGCACAGGGCGCTGCTGGCGGAGCAGGAGGCCGGGACCGCCGCCTGCTACGTGCTCGTCGCCGAGGACGGCTCGGTCCTTGGCCGGTTCAACCTGCTCCTTGCCGGGGACAGCACCGCGGAACTCGGCTACCGGGTGGCGCAGCACGCCGCCGGCCGCGGCGTGGCGACCGCGGCCGTCCAGGAGCTCTGCCGCGTGGCGGCGGCGCGGCACGGGCTGCGCACCCTGCGGGCGGCCACCTCCCACGACAATGCCGCGTCCCAGAAGGTGCTGGTCAAGGCCGGGTTTGTCCCGGTCGGCCCGGCTGACCCGGCCCACATCGGCGGAAAGCAAGGCACCTGGTACCAGCACGACCTAGTTCCGTGAGAGCGCGAGCGGTCATCACCAGCTAAACGGGTGGGGCGGATCGCGGGTTGGGGCCTTCAGGTAGGCTGAGTGGCAGGACAGGCCAGATTCCCGGGCCTCACGAGTGGGCTGGACCTCCGGTCGCCCGCGTCGGTTCGGTCATGGTGCGCTTGGCGTGGGACCACGCACCCGTTCGGAAGAGATCTTGACTTTCCCCTGTTTGGAATCTGGGATGTCGCTGAGTTAGGAGTCTGCCGCGGTGTCGGTAACGGATGTTGAGAAGCGGCCCGTGACCAACGGGGGCGTACGGAACGAGGGCGTGCTCGCCGAGGCACGCCGACGTCGGACGTTCGCGGTGATCAGCCACCCGGACGCGGGCAAGTCCACGCTCACCGAGGCACTGGCGCTGCACGCGGCGGCGATCAACACCGCGGGGGCCGTGCACGGCAAGGCCGGGCGCCGCGGTGTCACCTCCGACTGGATGGCGATGGAAAAGGACCGCGGCATCTCCATCACGTCCGCGGTGCTCAAGTTCGACTACGACGGGCACGTGCTCAACCTGCTCGACACGCCGGGCCACGCGGACTTCTCCGAGGACACCTACCGGGTTCTCGAGGCCGTCGACTGCGCGATCATGCTGCTCGACTCGGCGAAGGGCCTCGAACCGCAGACGCTCAAGCTGTTCGACGTGTGCCGGTCGCGGCACGTGCCCGTCGTGACGTTCGTGAACAAGTGGGACCGGCCGGGCCGGGAGCCGCTTGAGCTGCTCGACGAGATCGAGCAGCGGATCGGGCTGCGGCCGACGCCGGTGAACTGGCCGGTGGGGATCGCCGGGGACTTCCGCGGGCTGATCGAGCGGGCCAGCGGCGAGTACACCGCCTACACGCGGCGTCCGGGCGGCGCCGAGAAGGCGCTTGAAGAGGTGTTCAAGGACCCGGAAGCGGCCAGGAAACGCGAAGGCGCCGTGTACGACGCCGCCGAGGAAGAACTCGCGCTGCTTGACGAGATCGGGGCCGGCCTCGACATGCCGTCGTTCCTCGCCGGCGAGTCGTCTCCGGTGCTGTTCGGGGCGGCGCTGCCGAACTTCGGCGTGCGCCGGCTGCTTGACGCCATGTGCGACCTGGCGCCCGCGCCCAAGCCGCGCGCGGACGTCGAGGGTGACGAGCGGCCGGTGCAGGCGCCGTTCTCCGGGCTGGTGTTCAAGGTGCAGGCCAACATGGACCCCGCACACCGGGACCGGGTGGCGTTCGTGCGGGTGTGCTCGGGGCGGTTCGAGCGCGGCATGGTGCTCACGCACGCGGCGACGGGGCGGGCGTTCGCCACGAAGTACGCGCAGGCGATGTTCGGCCAGGACCGGGAGACGGTGGAGACCGCGTTCCCCGGCGACGTGATCGGGCTGGTCAACGCGACCGCGCTGCGGCCAGGAGACACGCTTTACGCGGATGCGCCGGTGCGGTATCCGCCGATCCCGTCGTTCGCGCCCGAGCACTTCGGCGTGGTGCGGTGCCGGGACGCCGGGAAGTACAAGCAGTTCCGCCGGGGCATCGACCAGCTCGACACCGAGGGCGTGGTGCAGGTGCTCTCCTCGGACCTGCGCGGCGACCAGGCGCCGGTGCTGGCCGCGGTCGGCCCGTTGCAGTTCGACGTGGTGCTGCACCGGCTTGAGCACGAGTTCGGCGCGAAGTCAGAGCTCTCGCACCTGGACTACCAGATCGCCCGGCTGACCGACGAGGCCGGCATCGAGGCGCTCAAGGGCGCGCGGGGCGCCGAGGTGCTGACGCGGCGGCTCGACGGTGCGCTGCTCGCCCTGTTCGCCGACAAGTGGCGGCTCAGCGCCATCCAGCGGGACAACCCGTCGCTGCGCCTCGACCCGCTGCTCGCGGGCACCGCCGACTAGCGGCACCCCCGGCTAGCGGCACCATCGACTCGCACGGGGCCGGGCACGCCGCGGCCGCTACTTCAAGCGCGCGAGGTCGATCTGGTCGAAATCGCCGATGCCGTTGGTGACGCCGCCGCCGCCCGACCATTGCCACATCAGGGCGTACTTGCTCGATGAGGTCAGCCCGCCGAAGAACTGGGCGCACGTCGACGTGCCGTGCAGGCACCAGCCGGTCGGCGCGGCCGACAGGTGCGAGGTCTCGGGCCAGTAGGTCCACTCGTACGTATTCGTGAGCGTGGCGTACTGGCCGGTTCCGAAGATCTGCGGCCAGATGGTCGGGGCCGAGTAGACGCCGACCTTGTACGTGGAATGCGACGCGACGAAGGAAGCGAACCCGGCGAGCACCGACCGGTCGATGACCGCCGGGACACCGCGCTGCCTGACCACGCCGCTGCACGGCGAGGTGTAGACGCTGTTCCACCCGTTGTCGGGGGCGGGAGCGATCTCCGGCAGTTCGATGTCGGCCCAGAGCACCGAGTAGGGGATGTACTTGCCCTTGACCCACGCGAGTGCCCACGACGCCTGCAGCTTGCCCCATTGGTAAGCCTCTGTGCTGGTGCCGTTCCAGTGCGGGTCGACGCCAGGGCCGCCCATGTACCAGTAGACGCCGGTTCCGGTGCCGATCCCGTACCCGCGGAAGTTGGTGTTCGCCTGGCCGGCGTTGACCGGCGACCAGGCGAAGAAGTTGCCGGTCTTGCACCCTTCGGTGCGCGCCCAGTTCCCCGCCATGCCCATGTAGCCGCTGTAGCTTCCGCCGGTGTCGGGCTCCTGGTACGGGGCTTTGCCGGTGACGGGCACCGGCCAGCTGTCGGACCCGTAGCCGAACCCGGTTCCCGGAGCCGCCGCGGCCCGGGCCGCGGTCGCCCCGGCGGCGCCAGTCGCCGGGGCCGCTGCCGCGCCGGCCGCGGGCGTGGCGACCAGTCCGATGGCGGCGGCCATGGCGAGCAGGCCGACCCTCAGCGCCTTGGGCACAGTACGCATGTCGCCTCCGGGAATTGTCGTCCCATATGGTCTTATTGCCCGTTAAGACGTGGACAAAGCGGGGCCGGTTACCGAAATACCGACAAAGTGCCTCGTGCGGCGGCAGTGAGCCGAGCGCTACTCGTGCGCTCCGTGCACTTCATCGCCGCCCGGGTGGGGGAGGTCGAGCTGGCTGATCGCCTGCCCGTAGGTCAGCGCGGCGAGCTTGGCGATGTTGCTGTGCGCGCCGATGGGCTTGGCGCAGTCCGCGCCGAGCGCCTGCAGCGTGTCAAAGTCGCGCCGCGTCGCCTCAGGCCCGATGAAGCACGGGGCGACGGCCAGCCGGTTGACCCCCATCTCCTTGAGCCGCCGCACGCCATCGTGGACGGACGGCGCGGAGTCGATGGAGGCGGTGATGACCGGAAGCGCGAGCCGGGCCGCGAGTAGCACCGACGTGACGTTGGCCATCGCGGCCGCGTCCGGGCCGCCGACCGTCGCGATGAGGACGCCGTCGGCGGCGGTGACGATGCTGAACAGCCGCACCCGGTCGGCGCGGGCGAGGCCCGCCTCCGCCAGCCGGATGTGCAGCACCTCGGCGATCATCGCGTTGGAATTGATGAAGCCGCCGACGATGGCGTTGGTCCCGCTCGCGGCCACGGCCTCGCGCAGCCTGCGGATCACTGGCGGGTTGACCGTCGCGATCAGCGGTATCACCACGGCGCACGGTGTCGGGCCGCCGTCGGGCCGCCGGGCGGCCGCGTCGGTGAGGACGGAACGCAGGTCGGACGGGTCGTCAAGGCCGCCGCCGTCAATGCGCGCGGCGCGCACCTCGACAGCGGGGTTGTCCACCCGGAGCACCGCGGCGAGCTCACCAACCGGGCCCGCGGACAGTTCGACGTCCCGGCCGGGGACGCCGAGCACGAGGGCCGGGGCGCTCTGCGGCAGGCTGACGGGCACCGCGCGGCGGTGACGTCCGCCTCCCGGCCGCGGCGGGAGGCGCGTCGGCTGGCGCACGGGAAACGCCTGGCCGCGGTCAGCGCCCCGAGGAGGCATGTCAGCGCCCCGAGGAGGCATGTCAACGCCGCGTGGCGGGAGGTCGGGTCCGCGTGGCGGGAGGTCGGGTCCGCGTGGCGGGAGGTCGGCTCCGCGGGATGGCACGAAAGGCCCGCGTCCGCCCAGCTCAGATTCCCGGGCGCGCGCATCATCGCTGAAACCGCTCCGGGAGGGCGGGCCGTCGCTAGGCTGCCGCACGGGGAGGCCTGTCGAGGGGTCGTGAGCATCCGTCACGAATGGGAAGCCTAGCTCCAAGCTGGTCATTGAGGTCCCAAAAGCGCTGAAACAGGTGAAGAAGGGCGTGCTCCGTTACCGGTGCTGGCGTGGGGTGGCGGGTGTAGCTTACTTCCGCCCGGCGGGGCGCCTGGGGCTAACGCTCACTGAATGCCATCAAAGTTCATGACCTCGTGGTCGCCCGAGCTTGCTACCAGCAAGTAACATGTACGTAGACAGCGATCGAGCGGAGCGTACATGAGCCACTACAAGAGCAATCTCCGGGACATCGAGTTCAACCTTTTCGAACTGCTCGGGCGCCAGGAAGTCCTCGGCACCGGGCCGTTCGCCGAGATCGATGAGGAAACGGCGAGGGACATGCTCGCCGAGGTCAACAAGCTCGCGCTCGGTCCGGCCGCCGAGTCGTTCACCGACGGTGACCGTAACCCGCCGGTGTTCGACCCGGCCACGGGCACGGTGACTCTCCCCGAGTCCTTCAAGAGGTCGTACCGCACCCTGACGGACGCCGAGTGGTGGCGGCTGTCGGTGTCGCCCGAGCTCGGCGGCACCCCCGCGCCGCGCTCGCTGCAGTGGGCGATCGCCAGCTTCGTCCTCGGCGCCAACCCGGCGCTCTGGATGTACTGCAACGGGCCGACGTTCGCCCAGATCCTGTGGAACCTCGGCACCCCCGAGCAGCGGCGCTTCGCCGAGCTCGCGGTCGAGCGCGGGTGGGGCGCGACGATGGTGCTCACCGAGCCGGATGCCGGCTCCGACGTCGGCGCCGGCCGGGCCAAGGCGGTCGAGCAGCCGGACGGCACCTGGCACATCGAGGGCGTCAAGCGGTTCATCACCACTGGCGAGCACGACCTGACGGAGAACATCTTCCACCTGGTCCTCGCCAGGCCCGAGGGCGCCGCCCCCGGCACCAAGGGCCTGTCCATGTTCCTCGTTCCCAAGTACCACGTGCACGAGGACGGCTCGCTTGGCGAGCCCAACGGCGTCAAGGCCACCAACGTCGAGCACAAGATGGGCCTCAAGGTCTCCACCACGTGCGAGCTGACCTTCGGCGGCGACCCGGGCCGTCCGGCGGTCGGCACCCTGATCGGCGGGGTGCACGAGGGCATCAAGCAGATGTTCATGGTGATCGAGCACGCGCGGATGATGGTCGGCTCGAAGGCGATCGAGACCCTGTCCACCGGCTACCTCAACGCGCTTGACTACGCGAAGAACCGGGTGCAGGGGCCTGACCTCACCAGGCAGACGGACAAGGCCTCGCCCCGCGTGACGATCATCCATCACCCCGACGTGCGCCGGATGCTCATGCTGCAGAAGGCGTACACGGAGGGCATGCGGGCCCTGGTGTTCTACACGGCCACGCTGCAGGACGCCGCGCAGGTCGCCGCCTACAACGGCACCCGGGATCACGCCGCGGCGGCGCGCAACGACCTGCTGCTCCCGGTCGTCAAGGGGCTCGGGTCCGAGCGGGCCTACGAGATGCTCGCGCTGTCACTGCAGACGCTCGGCGGCTCGGGCTACCTGCAGGACTACCCGATCGAGCAGTACATCAGGGACGCGAAGATCGACTCCCTGTACGAGGGCACGACCGCGATCCAGTCGCTCGACTTCTTCTTCCGCAAGATAGTCCGCGACCAGGGGGCCGCGGTCAGGGCGCTGCTCGCCGAGGTCGCCGCGTTCGCGGCCGCGGACGACGAGGACGGCCAGCTGAAGACCGAGCGCGCGGCCATCGCCGAGGGCGTCACCCAGGTCGAGGCGATGCTCAACGCGATGACCGGTTTCCTCGTCGGCTCGTTCGAGCAGCCGGAAGAGACCTACAAGATCGGCCAGCAGTCCGTGCGCCTGCTGCTCGCCTTCGGTGACCTGATCGTCGCCTGGCTGCTCGGCCGGCAGGCCGAGGTCGCCGGGCGGGCGCTCAGCAACCCTGTACTTGCCAGCACGGGCGCGCTCACCCAGCCTGACCGCGACTTCTACACGGGCAAGCTCGCCGCGGCCCGGTTCTTCGCCACCACGGTGCTGCCCCGGCTGGAGAGCGACCGTAAGGTCATCGAGGCGACCACCAACGACCTCATGGAGATACCCGAGGGCGCGTTCTAACGTTCCGGCCCGGGTGGCGGTCAGTAACTAAACTGCACCGCCACCCGCTGGGCGGTGATCGGCGCGATGACGCGGGCGATCACCCCTGCTCCTTGAGCTCCCGCAGCAGGTCGTCCACCGACTTGGCCGCCGGGCGGGCGGCGACCGCCGGGCGGCTGCTCCGCGTCCGCAGCGCCCAGGCGGCGGCCACGCCGCCAACGAGGCCGCCGACGTGGCCGATCCAGCTCACCCCGGGCGTGCCGGGTATGGCCACCTGGAGGATCGTCCAGTACAGCACGCCGGCGACCAGGCCCACGCCGATGTCGACGAGGTTACGGTCGAAGAACCCGCGGACCAGGACGTAGCCGAAGTAGCCGAAGATCAGGCCAGAGGCCCCGACCGTGAGCTCGTTGCTGCTCTGGAACAGCCACACGGCCAGCCCGCTGGTGACCGCGATGATCAGCGTGGCGATGAGGAACCGCGCGATGGAGCGGTAAGCGGCGAGGACGCCCAGCACGAAGAGCGGCACCGAGTTGCCCTCGATGTGCTGCCAGGAGAAATGCAGGAACGGCGCGGTGAAGATCTCCGGCAGCCTGCTCACGTGCTCGGGCAGGATGCCGAGCTGCAGGTCGAGCCGGTACCCATCCGCCCAGTTGACCACCTGGAGGACCCAGATCACCGCGAGGAACGCGCCCATCACTATCAGCGCGTCGCGGAACGTGCGCAGCGACATCCCTGACCCCAATCACGAACCGGGCTTGCTAAGACCAGGCGAGCATGCGCACCGGGTCTTCCAGCATTGAGCCTACGTCCCGAAGCACCGCTGAGCCCAGTTCTCCGTCCACGATCCGGTGGTCGAAGGAGAGCGAGAGCGTCGTCACCTTGCGCACGGCCAGTTCGCCGGCCACCACCCAGGGCATGTCGCGCACCATCCCGAAGGCCAGGATCGCGGCCTCCCCGGGCATCAGGATCGGCGTCCCGGTGTCGACGCCGAACACGCCCACGTTCGTGATGGTGATCGTCCCGCCCGCCAGGTCGGCCGGCGTCGCCTTGCCGGCCCGCGCCGTCGCCGCCAGCTCGTCGATCGCGCGGGCCAGCCCGGCGAGCGGCAGGGCGTCGGCGCCCTTCACGTTCGGCACGATAAGCCCGCGCTCGGCGGCGACGGCGATGCCGAGGTTGACCGGCCGCTTGACCACGATCTCCCGCGCGGCCTCGTCCCACGAGGAGTTGATCATGGGGTGCCTGCCCGCCGCGATAAGCAGCGCCTTCGCCACGAACAGCAGCGGCGACACCTTGATGCCCGCGAACTCGGGCAGCTCGCGCGCCCGGCGCGTGGCGGCCATCGTCTCGGTGACGTCCACCTGGAGGAACTCGGTCACGTGGGGCGCGGTGAACGCGCTCGCCACCATTGCCGCGGCGGTGTGCTTGCGCACCCCGCGCACCGGGATCCGCTCCTCGGCGGCGGGCCCGGGGGCTGCCTGCGCCGCCGCGCCCGCCTGCGGCCCGTGGCCGGGGGCCGCGGTTACCGCGTCGGCGGCGCGCTCCACGTCCTCCCGGGTGACCAGGCCTTCCGGCCCGGTGCCCGCCAGCCCGCCGAGGTCGACGCCGAGGTCCCTGGCCAGGCGCCGCACGGGCGGCTTCGCCAGGGCGCGCGAACGTGTTTGCCCGGCGGACGGCGCCCGCGGCGGCGCGGGCACGCCGGGGGGAAGCTGGATGCCGGATGGGAAGGGAGGGCGGGGAGGGGAGGCGGGACCTGCCCCCTGACCGCCGCCGGCGCCCGGCATCGACGGGGTGGCCGGGTAGGAGCCGGGCCGCGTCGGCGGCTTCTTCCGCGGCCGGCGGCTGGTCGAGCCCGGCTTGACGCCGTAGCCGACGAGCACCGGCTGGCGTGCGGGCGGGGTGTCCTGCGGCGCGTCCTCCGCTGTTTCCGGCTCCTGCCTGGCGGGTTCCTGCTCCGTCGGCCCGTCGTCCGCACCCGGGACCTCAACCGCGATGATCGGGGTTCCCACGTCCACCGTCTGGCCCGCGTCCACCAGCAGGGCGCTGACGGTGCCCGCGTACGGGCTGGGTAGCTCGACGACTGCCTTCGCCGTCTCGATGTCCACGATGATCTGATTGATCGTCACGGTGTCACCGGGCTTGACGTGCCAGGACACGATGTCGGCCTCGGTGAGGCCCTCCCCTACGTCGGGGAGCCTGAATTCCTTGCGCACGCTGGTTCCCCCAGGTCAGTAGGTAAACGTCCGGTCGACCGCGTCGAGGATGCGGTCCAGGTCGGGCAGGTAATGGTCTTCGGTTCTCGCGGGCGGGTACGGCACGGCGAAACCGCCGACCCGCAGCACGGGAGCTTCCAGGTGATAGAAGCACTGCTCGGTCACCCGGGCGGCGATCTCACCGCCGAGCCCTCCGTAGACGGGCGCCTCGTGAGTGACGACGCAGCGGCCGGTGCGGGCGACCGACGCGGTGATCGTCTCCATGTCAAGCGGTGACAGCGACCGCAGGTCGATCACCTCGATGGACTTGCCGTCCTCGCGGGCCGCGATCGCCGCCTCCAGGCACGTACGGACCAGCGGCCCGTAGCTCAGCAAGGTGACGTCGTCCCCCGGCTGCACGACGCGCGCCTTGTCGAGGGGAAGCGCGTCGCTCGGCGGCGCCGTCAGGTCGACCTCGGCCTTGTCCCAGTAGCGCCGCTTGGGCTCGAAGAAGATCACCGGGTCCTCTCCGGCGATGGCCAGCTGGATCATGGCGAACGCGTCCGCGGGATCGGCGCAGGCGACCACGCGGAGGCCCGCGGTGTGCGCGAAGAAGATCTCGGGCGACTCACTGTGGTGCTCGACCGCCCCGATGCCGCCGCCGAACGGAATGCGGATCACGACGGGCAGCGCCACGCGCCCGCGGGACCGGGACCGCATCTTGGCGAGCTGGCTGACGATCTGGTCGGTCGCCGGGTAGACGAAGCCGTCGAACTGGATCTCGCAGACCGGCCGGTAGCCGCGCAGTGCGAGGCCGATCGCGGTGCCGATGATGCCGGACTCGGCCAGCGGGGTGTCCACCACGCGGTGCTCGCCGAAGTCCTTCTGCAGCCCGTCGGTCACCCGGAAGACGCCGCCGAGCCTGCCGACGTCCTCCCCCATGATCATTACCTTCTCGTCGGCCTCGAGGGCCCGCCGTAGTCCCTCGTTCAGGGCGCGGGAGAGCGTGATCCGCGTCACCGCCCGGCTCCCTTCTCCTCGAACCCCGCCAGGTAAGCCGCGTACTGGGCCCGCTCGGCGTCGAGTACCGCGTTGTGCCCCGCGTACACGTGGTCGAACAGCGCGAGCGGCGGCGGGTCGGGCAGCGCGAGGCAGTCGGCGCGCAGCTTGACGGCCAGCTCGTCCGCCTCTGCCGCGACCTGCTCGAAGAAGGCGCCGTCCGCCTCGCCGGTGCGGGCCAGGTAGGACCGCACGCGCTCGATCGGGTCCCGCAGCCGCCAGGCCTCAAGCTCGCTGGCGAGCCGGTACCTGGTCGCGTCGTCGGTGGTGGTGTGCGCGCCCATGCGGTAGGTATAGGCCTCGATGAGCACCGGCCCCTCGCCCTCGCGGACGGCCCGCAGCGCTTGGCGGGTCACCGCGTAGCAGGCGAGCACGTCGTTGCCGTCGACCCGGATACCCGGAAACCCGAAGCCGGCCGCCCGCTGGTAGATCGGCACCCGGCTCTGCCGCTCCGGCGGTGCGGAGATGGCGAACTGGTTGTTCTGGCAGAAGAAGACCAACGGGGCGTTGAACACCGACGCCCAGGCGAACGCCTCGCTGACGTCACCCTGGCTGGTCGCGCCGTCGCCGAAGTACGCGATCACCGCCTCGTCCTCGCCGCCGTCGCGCTGTATACCCATCGCGTACCCGGTGGCGTGCAGCGTCTGGTCGCCGATGACGATCGTGTAGAGGTGGAACTTGTGCTCCTCCGGGTCCCAGGCGCCGTGCGTGACGCCGCGGAACATCTCGAGCAGCCGCAGCGGGTCGAGGCCGCGGCACCAGGCGACGCCGTGCTCGCGGTACGAGGGGAAGGCCATGTCCTTGGGTGACAGGGCGCGGGCGGAACCGATCTGCGCGGCCTCCTGGCCGAGCAGGGACGCCCACAGGCCGAGCTCGCCCTGGCGCTGCAGCGCGATCGCCTCACTGTCGATCCGCCGCACGAGCACCATGTCGCGGTACATGCCCCGGACATCCGCGCCGTCGAGTGGGTACTCGGGATGATCGACCCGCTCGCCTTCTGGCGTGAGGAGTTGGATGGTCTCGGCAGTCAAGTGCCACTCCTTCTCGTGGTGGCCGTACGGTGGGATCGCCATCGCCGGCCTGACCAGGTTGGACGCCCCGCGACTGTACGCTTCATGGGCGTTAGCCGCGAGGCTGGGCGCACAATACGTTCACGCACCAGACGATATATGCCCCGTGTTGCGCACCCGATTCCATGGTGCGTTACGGGGGCTCCCCTCGGAGAGGACAGCTCACGTGGCCAAAGTGATCGTCGATGTCATGCTCAAGCCGGAGATCCACGATCCGCAGGGTGAGGCGGTGCTCAGCGCGTCACACCGGCTCGGTTTCGGCGCGGTGACGGGCGTGCGCCAGGGAAAGCGTTTTGAGCTTGAGCTTGACGGGCCGGCCGACGGGCAGGCACTCGCCGCCGTCGAAGAACTGGCCAGGGAACTGCTCGCCAATCCGGTGATCGAGGAATTCGCGCTCCATACCACGGACTGAGCCGACAGGCACGTATCGACAAGTTTGATTACAGCGGCGTGTCGCGGGAAATCACGAAGTTGTGAGAACGGAGCGAATGACTCGGCCTAAGGTCCGATTCTGTCTGGTGTTCGAACGGGAACTGGTTAGCGTTCCCGTCATGCGCCGCGTTCTCGGTGACACGCTGCGGGAGATCGGCGTCAATGAAGAATCAGTCGATGACATCCTGCTCGCGGCCACCGAGGCGTGCACCAACGTCGTGCTGCACGCGGGGGAGTCCGCGCCGGCCTACTCGGTGGCGGCGACCGTCGACCGGGCCGGCTGCCGTGTCGAGGTCACGGACGTGGGCCGGGGCTACGCCCCTGGGGTAACGGGCCAGGGCTGGCCGACGCGGCTCGGCCGGGTCCGCCGCGCTACCGCTGACCGCGCTACCGCTGACCGCGGGGCGGGGGACGTCGCGGGCCTCGCGGAGTCGGGGCGGGGGCTCGCGATCATGCGGGCGTGCGTCGACGACGTGAAACTGCGCACCGCGCCGGGCCGGGGGACCCGGGTCGTGCTCGACAAGCGCCTTGAGTGGGCGGGCCCGCTGCGCCGCAGCGCGTGAGACGCGGATCGTAGTCAGCTGGTCAGGGCAGGTCAGGTAAGCTCTCCAGCGTGCGGATAGGCGTTGTCACGTTCCCCGGATCACTCGACGACACCGATGCGGCCCGGGCCGTGCGGTACGCGGGAGCCGAGCCGGCCCGGCTCTGGCACGCGGACCGCGACCTTCGCGGCGTCGACGCGGTGATCCTGCCCGGCGGTTTCTCCTACGGCGACTACCTGCGCTGCGGCGCCATCGCGAGGTTCTCGCCGGTGATGGCCGAGCTGGTCCCCGCGGCGCGGGCCGGACTGCCGGTGCTCGGCATCTGCAACGGCTTCCAGATCCTCTGCGAGGCGCACCTGCTCCCCGGCGCGCTGACGCGGAACGCGGGCCTGCGGTTCATCCACGCCAACGTGCGGCTCACCGTGAGTAACGTGCGAACCCCGTGGACCGAGGGCTTCACTGGCGCCGAGCTGCTCACCGTGCCGGTCAAGAACGGCGAGGGCGCCTTCGTCGCCGACGAGGCGACCCTGGACGAGCTGGAGCGCTCCGGCCGGGTGGTCGTCAGGTACGCCGACGGCGCGCCCAACGGCTCCGCCCGCGACATCGCGGGCATCTGCAACGCCGAGGGCAACGTGTTCGGCCTGATGCCGCACCCGGAGCACGCCATCGACCCGCTGACCGGGCCGTCGTCCGACGGGCTCGGCTTCTTTACTTCGGTCGTGCACGCGCTCGGACGGGTCCGGCTGGGGGCGCGGGCGTGAGCGGCGAGGACACCGTCGAGGTTGCCGCCGCGACCCCGGATACGCAGCAGCCCTACAAGGAACTCGGCCTCACCACTGATGAGTACCAGAAGGTCCGCGACATCCTCGGCCGCCGCCCGACCGCCGCGGAGCTCGCGCTCTACTCGGTCATGTGGAGCGAGCACTGCTCCTACAAGTCGTCCAAGGTGCACCTGCGCAACCTCGCGCCCAACGCTGACCAGGCGCAGTACCTGCTGGCCGGCATCGGGGCGAACGCCGGGGTGGTCGACATCGGGCAGGGCTACGCGGTCACCTTCAAGATCGAGAGCCACAACCACCCGTCGTTCGTCGAGCCGCACCAGGGGGCGGCGACCGGTATCGGCGGGATCGTGCGCGACATCCTGGCGATGGGCGCCCGGCCGGTCGCGGTGATGGACGCGCTGCGGTTCGGCCCCGCCGACGCCCATGACACGGCCCGGGTCCTGCCCGGCGTCGTTTCCGGCATCTCCTTCTACGGCAACTGCCTCGGCCTGCCGAACATCGGCGGAGAGCTCGCCTTCGACCCGAGCTATGCCGGAAACCCGCTGGTCAACGCGCTGTGCGTGGGGGTCATGCGACACGACGACCTCAAGGCCGCGGTCGCGCACGGACTGGGTAACAAGGTCATCCTGTTCGGCTCGCGGACCGGCCCCGACGGTGTCGGCGGCGCCTCCGTGCTGGCCAGCGCAACGTTCGGCGATGACGGCGGAAAGTCGGCGAAGCGGCCCTCGGTGCAGGTGGGCGACCCGTTCATGGAGAAGCTGCTCGTCGAGTGCTGCCTTGAGCTGTACGCGGCGGACCTGGTCGAGGGCATACAGGACCTGGGCGCGGCTGGCGTCGCCTGCGCCACGACGGAGCTGTCCGCGGGCGGTGACGGCGGCATGTTCGTGGACATGGACGCCATACCGCTGCGCGACCCAAGCCTGACTCCGGCCGAGATCCTGATGAGCGAGTCGCAGGAACGCATGATGGCCGTGGTCAAGCCGGAACGCGTGGCTGCGTTCATGGCCATCTGCCGCAAGTGGGACGTCGAGGCCACGGTGATCGGCGAGGTCACCGGGGACGGCCTGCTCACCATGACCTGGCGCGGCGGCACCGTCGTCGAGATCCCGCCGCGGACCGCCGCCGACGGCCCGGTCTACCAGCGGCCGTTCGCCCGGCCCGAGGGTCTCGACGCGCTCCAGGCCGACGGGCCCGAGCGGCTGGCCCGGCCGGCGGACGGCCCGGCGCTCCGCGGCACCCTGCTCAGCCTGCTCGGCTCGCCCGGGCTGGCCGACAAGCGCTGGGTCACCCAGCAGTACGACAGCCTGGTGCGCGGCAACACGGTGCTCGCGATGCCGGAAGACGGCGGCCTGGTCCGCGTCGCCGAGGAGACGGGCCTCGGCATCGCCCTGGCCACCGACGGCAACGGCCGGTACTGCACGCTCGACCCGTACCAGGGGACCAAGCTCGCGCTCGCCGAGGCGTACAGGAACGTCGCGATGACCGGCGCCGTTCCCATCGCGGTGACCAACTGCCTCAACTTCGGCTCGCCGGAAGACCCGGCCGTCATGTGGCAGCTCGCGGAGGCGGTCCGCGGCCTCGCGGACGGGTGCAAGTCCCTCGGCATCCCGGTCACCGGCGGCAACGTCAGCCTGTACAACCAGACCGGCGCGACCGCGATCCACCCGACCCCGGTGATCGGCGTGCTCGGCGTGCACGACGACGTCAGGAAGCGGCTCGGCGCCGGCTTCGGTGTCGAGGGCGCCGAGGTAGTGCTGCTCGGCACGACCCGCGACGAGTTCGGCGGGTCCGCGTGGGCCGAGGTCGCCCACCGGCATCACGGCGGCCGCCCGCCGGCCGTTGACCTTGATGCCGAACGCAGGCTGGCCACCCTGATCGTCGCCGCCGCGTCCGCTGGCCTGCTGGCCAGCGCGCATGACCTTTCCGACGGCGGCCTGGCGATCGCGCTGGCCGAGGCGTGCCTGCACGGCGGCCGTGGCTGCGCGGTGGTGCTGCCAGGCGACTGGTTCACCGCGCTGTTCAGCGAGTCCGCTGGCCGGGCGCTCGTCTCGGTCGTTCCCGGCCGGGAGAAGGAGTTCGCCGCCCTTTCCGCCGATCATGACGTCCCCGCCACGGTTCTCGGCGTCGCCGTCGGTGACACCCTCACGGTCGAAGGCGCCTTTGCGATTTCCCTGCCGGAGCTCGAGAGCGCCTGGACCGCGACCCTCCCGGCTATCTTTGGCTAGTGCCCGCGCGTAAGCCAGATCCCGACGGGGAAGCCAGCGTCGCTGTGGTCGCCGCCGCGCTCGATGCCGGGGACGAGCCTGAGCGGGCCGCGCTTCGGTCGGCCGCGCGGTTCCTGCTGCATGAGCTTGAGCGAGTACGCCCCGGCCGTTCCGTGGAAATCAGAGTGGTACCAGTGGCGGCGGTGCAGGCGGTGGCAGGCCCCCGCCACACCCGGGGAACCCCGCCGAACGTGGTGGAGACCGACCCGCTGACCTGGTTCAAGCTGGCTACCGGGCGGCTTCGCTGGGACGAGGCGCTGCGCACCGGGGCGGTCCTGGCGAGCGGAGTGCGCTCTGATCTGGCGGCGTATCTTCCGCTGACCTGACCAAATAGACTGGTGTGGTGGCTAAGCCAGACGGGCGCCTTACGCACGATCTCGATCCCGATGACCGCCCGCCGAGGGATGCCTGTGGCGTCTTTGGCGTCTGGTCTCCCGGTGAAGATGTCGCCAAGCTTGCTTACTTCGGACTGCACGCGCTGCAGCACCGCGGCCAGGAGTCTGCGGGCATCGCGGTAAGCGACGGCAGGCGGATCGTGGTCCACAAGGAGATGGGCCTGGTCGCCCAGGTCTTCGACGAGCCGTCCCTCACCGCCCTGCGCGGGGACATCGCCGTCGCGCACTGCCGTTACTCGACAACCGGCGCCCCGGTGTGGGCGAACGCACAGCCGACGTTCCGGTCGACGCCCGCCGTGTCGATCGCGCTGGGGCACAACGGCAACCTGACCAACACCCGCGAGCTGGCCGCGATGCTGCCGCCCGAGTCCGGTTTCGCGGGACTTCAGGCGACCTCCGACACCGACGTGCTGACCGAGCTGATCGCCGGCGGCGCCGCGGACGGCGGGGTCGAGGAGGCCTCGGCCCGCATCCTGCCGCTGGTGCGCGGCGCCTACTCCCTGGTCTTCATGGACGAGAACACGCTGTACGCGGCGCGCGACCCGCAGGGCTTCCGGCCGCTCGTCATCGGGCGGCTGGCCGGCGGCTGGGTGGTGGCGAGCGAGACCGCGGCGCTCGATATCGTCGGTGCCGCCTTCGTTCGCGAGGTCGAGCCCGGCGAGCTCATCTCCCTCGACGAGCGAGGGGTGCGTTCGCGGCGGTTCGCGGCAGCCGCGCCCAAGGTGTGCCTGTTCGAGTACGTTTACCTGGCCAGGCCGGATACCACGATCGGCGGCCGCGGGCTGCACGCGACCCGGGTCGAGATCGGGCGGACGCTCGCGGCCGAGCATCCCGCGTCGGCGGATCTCGTCATCCCTGTTCCCGAGTCGGGGACCCCGGCCGCGATCGGTTACGCCGAGGCGAGCGGCATCCCCTACGGCCAGGGCCTGGTGAAGAACTCCTACGTAGGGCGGACTTTCATCCAGCCGAGCCAGACCATCAGGCAGCTGGGCATCAGGCTCAAGCTCAACCCGCTGCGCGACGTGATCGCCGGGCGCAGGATCGTGGTCGTCGACGACTCGATCGTGCGCGGGAATACCCAGCAGGCCATCGTGGCGATGCTCCGTGAGGCGGGCGCGCTCGAGGTACACGTACGGATCGCGTCGCCGCCCGTGAAGTGGCCGTGCTTCTACGGTATCGACTTCGCGACCCGCGACGAGCTGCTCGCCGGCCACTGTTCCGTGGCGGAGATCCGCGCGGCGATCGGGGCGGACACGCTCGGCTACGTCTCACTCGACGGGCTCATCGCGGCCACCGAGCAGTCTCCCGGGTCGCTGTGCCGCGCCTGCTTCGACGGGCATTATCCGGTGCCGGTGCCGGAGAGTGAACGCGGCAAAGGCGTACTCGAACCGGTGACGAGCGCTTAGCCGCCGTTACGGCAATGCCAGCAGCGACCACGGACCGTCGCGTCGGCGCAGTCGGTAACGCGACGACGGGCAACGAACGCGAACTAGGCACGAAAAGCAGCCACTGCATCACGCGCTAGCGTGATGGCGACCAGTCGTCCTCGTCGTCGTCGTCCTCACCGGCGTCATCGTCGTCGAGAGAGTCCTCGTCGGCGTCGTACTCGTCGGCGTACGGGTCGTCGTGGTCGGCGCTCCGCGCTTCCGTTCCGACGCCCAGCTCTCGCCGCAGCCGGTCAGGGTCAAAGCCGCCGCCGTTGTACTTGAGCTCGCGAGCAACCTTAACCTGCTTGGCCTTAGCTCGGCCGCGCCCCATTGGCTCGACCCCCTCGAACGTCCGGAGCCGTGCGGCCCCACGATGCCTCTGTCGCTGGCCCGTATGCGGCACATCCGTGACACACACAGAACCGCCGTAGATCCCCCTCGGGGACCTCGGCGTCTGCCAACTTCCGTACACGTATAACCGTACCCGGTTTGCGGCCCTGATGACTACGCCGATTAGCTCTCGCTGTGCGCTCACGCATCGCGCTGCCCATGGAAAGGCCACGTGCCGGCCACGCTTTGCCGGCGCCGTGGGCGGTGCGGGCCTCAGCTGACGCTGCGCATACGGGCCCGAGAGGTTCGCCTGCGGGGTTGACGAGGGGACTCTGTCGCACGATCGTGGTCAAGAAAGAGAAGTGTGCGGGTATATCACGATTCAGCCATGGTAGATTACACTCAGTGTCTAGGGGGCTACAGCCGCCGCGTTGCCGCTCTCCGCCTGGGGGGTGGTGCTGAGCTGCAAGGAAGCGCAACGCGCGGGGCAGTTTTTCCGAATCTGGCCCGATGCGACGATAAGTATCGCTAGAATCACTGACAGTGACAGTCGCCAACGGGGGCAACGGGGCGCATCCAGAGACAGAAACTATGCAGATAGTTGTCGACTAGTCACCCCTGGTGATGGCAAGATGGACCCCGTGGGCCATATGGGGATATCAACGACAAGCACCCTACGGGGCACCAAGGCCACACAACAACAACACGAGGATCGCTACACCGATCCAGGAGGAGAGGCCGCACCAATGTCTGCACGCACTCCAGAGGCCGAGCCGCTTCTGACCCCAGCCGAGGTCGCCACGATGTTCCGTGTGGACCCGAAGACGGTCACGCGGTGGGCCAAGGCCGGGAAGCTAACGTCGATCCGCACGCTCGGGGGGCACCGGCGTTACCGGGAGACCGAGGTCCGTGCACTGCTCGCGGGCATCCCGCAGCAGCGTTCCGAGTAGCATCCCGCCTGAAGAGCACGGCCAAGGAGGGCGGCGCGGGAGATCGCGCCGTTGCCCGTGCTCACGACGGATCTCGTCCGGCGGGTTTTTCTGGGGGCAGTCCCAGCGGGCGAGGGCAGTTCGCGCAAGTGATCTTGACGGGGTGGGTCTTGACGCTGGCGCAGGCGGCACTCGCCGCGCTGGGACAAGTCCGAGCTGAAAAGCCGGCAGATAACTTCTTAGGGGGGTCCGGGATGCGTGATCCAGAGCTGGTCGCCCGTGCACAACGCGCGGCCGCGCGCCTGGAGTCGGCCTGGGAGCGCTGGAGAGCGCTCCAAGGCCTGGGGGAAACGCCGACTCAGCCGGTCGTCGGGTACGTGGGTTACGCGCTCAAGGAACCATGGGGCCAGCCACGTGCGGTCATCGGGTTCAGCGCCGATGAGGCGGAGCGGCTCGCGGAGTTCCTTGAGCGGGACAGCGGGGACCTCGGCGCCATCGACCTGACCGCGCTGGCAATGGCAATCCCGGACCGCGGCGCGGGGGACCGTAAGGCCGCCGAGCGGAGCAGGGAGACCGTCACGGGGCAGGTTCCAGAGCAGCCGACGGCACCAGTTCTAACAGTCACGCCGGCCATCAAGTCCGACATCCTGGCCGTTACGAGCCAGTTATCGGGTTCACAGCTTGGCCACAGCTTCCTACCAGGAAGCGGTGCCAGACTGAGTATCGCAAGCGCCGGACAGTTGGCTGGCCCTTGTCATAGTCGTCTGGGCTCGGGACGGCCAGGCCCCGGCCCGAGCCCAGACTCGTGTCTCGGCGGAGCGACCCCCAACGCACCCGCGCGGACAGAAAACAGCTGCGAGAGGCTTCCTCCCGCAGCTGTTTCGTTTGCGCCTGGCCGCGCGAAGCCCGCCTGGTTACTGGATGACCGGCGGCGTGGCCGGGGCCACCACCGTGGTGCAGTACATGCAACGCGTCGCGGCGATCGGAATGCTGCTGAGGCACTCGGGGCAGTCGCGCGTGGTGGCCTCGGCCTTCTTGACGAAGCGGGCGGTGACCTTAGCCATCGGCGTGACGACCAGGAAGTAGACCACCGCGGCGATGATCAGGAACGTGATCACGGCGTTGAAGAACAATCCGTACTTGAACGCGCTGTGGTTGATCCTGAACGTCAGGCTGCTGAAGTCGGGCTTGCCGCCGATCGCGGCGATGAGCGGCGTGATCAGGTCGGCGACGAAGGCCGTCACCACCGCGGTGAACGCAAGGCCGATGACGACCGCGACCGCCAGATCGATGAGGTTGCCCCGGGTGATGAAGTCCCTGAAACCCTTCACTGCATGACCCCTTGCGTCGCTGGAACTTGTCAGCCGGCGGCCACTGCCGGCCGAGGCAGCGTTACTATCTCACGCACGGGTGTCGCCCGTCACGGAAGAGGCGTGATTTCGGTCACATAAGCGGCATTCTTCCGATTTATGTTCAGGATTCCCGATCGGATCGGTGGGACTCGGCCCTCGTTCGGCGGCTTCCACATCTCATCCGGCCGCCGCGTCGCCGAGGCGCTGCGCCGCGATCTCGGCGAAGTCGGGGTCGACTTCGGCGACGCAGGGGAACCGGCCCGCTTGCACGGCGGCGACCGAGGCGGAGGCCAGGCCGCCGAAGGGCTCCCAGACCACGTCACCCGGATCGGTGACCGCGTTGAGTATCCGGTGCATGAACTCGAGCGGCTTCTGGTTGAGGTGCGCCGCCGACAGGCTGCCCGGGTTGTAGACGCGCGGCGCGGCGCGGCGCATGGTGCCCTTGACCCGCTCCACGCCGTGCAGCGGGGCCAGCCGCCAGACGTTCGTCAGCCCGTGGGCGTGCCGCCACTTGTACCGGAGCGCGTCCCACTCCTTGGCGGTGACGGCGACCTGGCCATCGAGCGAGTAGTAGGGCCAGCCGGACTTCCTGCCGTGCTCGTTCGCGTAGCTGGCCAGGCGCTCCATCATCGCGCCAGGCGGCCAGTACCACAGCCAGTCTTCGGTGAGGTACTTGCGGGTCGCCGCGTTGGCCACGCCGCACGCCTCGTTGGCCTTGTTCAGGGCCAGCGCGGCCCGCTGCCACTCATGCCGCATCCACCGCTGCACGGGCATCGGCCCGTCCGGCCCGGTCACCTCGAAGCGACGCTGGTAGAAGACGCAGATCTCGGAGACGACGGGGAACCGGCGGATGGACTTGCCGTTGACGTTGCCGGCCACGTGCCTGATCCCCTTGTCCCAGGTAACCGCCTGCACGTAATCCCACCCGCTCTGGACCAGCAGCGGGTGGACGGTCGCCCAGCCGACCTCCGTGTTCCAGAACCACAGCGTGGTAGCGGGCCCGGCCAGCCGGCTCCACGCCGCAATGTGCGGCCGGTACCACTCGGCGATCTTCTCTGTTCCGACCGTGTCCCCGTGAAACCCGCGGACGCCATAGGCGCCGTCGCTAATGATCGTCACCGGCGTCGGCCAGCCCTCGTACGCCTCGCGCGCGTCACCCCGGTGCAGCAGGTAGGCAGCAGCTTGCGTCACGTGTCCGCCTCCGTCTCCGGTTAGTCAGTGGCCGGCGAGATGCTGATGATCTCGATTTCGCGGACGCCGATGTGCGCCACCAGTTCGGCGTTCTTCCTGATGACCGACCGGATGGTTTCCGCTGCGGCCGACGGCTCATGGGCCTCGCATTCCATCGTGACGGTCGCCTCGTCCAGCATGTCCCACCGCACGGCTGGCTCGAGGGAACCAGGCTGGTGGGTGGCGGCGATTGCCGCCTGGAAAAACGACCGGCGATCGTTCGTCAGGGCCGGGTACGGTCCCGCGGTCATGCGGGCGGTGACTTTGAACCTGCGCAGTCGCTGGCCGGGGGTCCTGGGCTCGGGGCCGCCCGCGGCCAGCAGCGGCTCGATCGTGTCCGCGAGCCAGACCGGGCCGGTAGCGAGCTCGGCGTCAGGCGCTGGGAGCTTGTGCCGTTCGCGCCACTTCCCGACCAGGCCAGGGTCAGTGTCTAGCGCGCGGGCGATCTCTGTGATGCCGTAGACCTTCATGAGCGCCTCCCTCAATTCTGTCGCTACAACCGACAGCTTATCATATCTGTCGGTACGCCAGACAGATTGATGGCGCTCTCGCCGACCAGCCCGGTATGTTCGCTCTGACAACGTGTGACTTATTCCTTGAGGTTTTGTTCAGTAATACGAGCGATGATCTGCATATGACCGGGCTTTGGGAGCCGTTGAAACAACTGTCAGGCCGGACGCCGCTGCGCACCAAGCTGATCACGGCGATGCTGGCGCTGGTCATCATGGCGCTTGCGGCGATCAGCATCACCAGCGTCGTTGTCCTGCAGTACCTGTATACGCAGCGCGACGATCAGCTTCAGAGGGTGTTCGGCCACGCCATCGCCCCTGGCACCCCGGTCAGGCTCGACTTCCCGTACCCCGTGGAGTCCGGCCTGATACTCGCCTTCCAGCAGCCGGGAACCCAGCTCGTGCCGAATAACCCGGGAACTCCTCCACCCGGCATGGGAAGTTCCCGTCCGGCCCAGTCCCTGCCCGAGCTGCCGGCTGGCAACTGGGCAAGTTCCGGCAATCCCGTGCTGACCACGATGCCCGCGCAGTCCGGCACCGATACCTGGCGGGTAATAGCCCAAGCCGTTCCCGTAATCAACAGCGCCACGAACGCACAGCAGACCGTCTTCATGGTCCTGGCCGTCGACCTGGGACCGGTCAGGACCGAGATCCAGCGGCTGATCACGTTCGAACTGATCGCGGGAAGCGCGATCGTGATCGTGCTCGCTGTCGTCGGCATCGCGGTCGTCCGGGCTAACCTCCGCCCGCTCGACGACATCGAGATGACCGCAGGCGAAATCGCCAAGGGGCACCTGGACCACCGCATCCCCGAGCGTGACCCGCGCACCGAGATCGGCCGCCTCGGCCGCTCGCTCAACACGATGCTCAGCCAGATCGAGGCGGCGTTCCGCGCCCAGCACGAGTCCGAGCAGGACGCGCACCGCTCGGAGGAACGGATGCGCCGGTTCATCGCCGACGCCAGCCACGAGCTGCGCACCCCGCTGACCACGATCCGCGGCTTCGCCGAGTACTACCGTCAGCGCGGCGGCATGATCGAAGATCACGATCCGCTATCCAGAACGAACGCTGCCGCCTCCGCGTCGGCCAACGGCCACTCCCTCGGCGGCCTGTCTCCCCAGGACCTCGACCGGATCATGCACAGGCTCGAGTCAGAGGCATCCCGGATGGGGCTGCTCGTCGAGGACCTGTTGCAGCTCGCGCGGATTGACCAGCAGCGGCCGCTGGACATGAGCCCAGTCGACATGCTCACCCTCGCCGCGGACGCGGTACAAGACGCCCGGATCGTGGCCCCTGGCCGGCCGGTCGACCTTGAGGTCGCACCGGGCGCCGCGTTCCTCGTGGAGGGCGACGAGCCGAGGCTGCGGCAGGTGATCGGGAACCTGGTGAACAACGCGCTGACCCACACCCCGCCGGACACTCCTGTCCGGGTGAAGATCGCCTCGGGCACGCTGATCCCACCGCACGGATTCGTCACCGGCCAGGAGGGCAGCGCATCCGCGGAGGTGCCGGTACCAGCCGTGGTCCTGGACGTCGAGGACGACGGGCCGGGCATGACGACCGAACAGGCCCAGCGCGTCTTCGAGCGCTTCTACCGGGCCGATCAGGCGCGGAACCGGGCGTCCGGCGGCTCCGGCCTGGGCCTCGCGATCGTTCACGGACTCGTGACCGCGCACGGCGGCACGGTCACCGTCCGCACCGCGCCAGGCCGTGGCGCGGACTTCCAGGTGAAACTCCCGCTCAGCCCCGACGCTCAGGTCGACGAGCTCGACGAGGAGGACTCCCCGGCAGACACCTGGTAGAGGAGGATCGCCATGACAAAGTCCCGAGAGGTCCTTTTCATCCACGAGGCCGACCCGAGCTTAGGGTTGAGTCGATCCGGGATTTGTGAGAGGGTCGCGAGGTGGCCGACGGCACCTTCTCCGTAGTCGATCTGAAGGACTCGGGTGACGCGCGCGGCAGCAGCTTCGGCGTGCCAGCAGAGTTGTTCGCGGGGCCGTTTCCCGTGATGGATATGCACGCTGCCATGATTGAGCCGGGTGCAGTACGCGGAAACCACTATCACGCCCTACGGCGTGAGGTGCTGGTTATCATGGCGACCGACCGGTGGTCGCTGCACTGGGACGAAGGCGCCGATACGCCGGCCAGGCAACGTGAGTTCACTGGTCCCGGCGCGGTTCTCGTAGTGGTGCCCGAGGGGATGTCCCATGCCATCCGCAATGACGGCACGGTCCCGGTGCAGATATTCGGGATGGCTGACGGCCCCTACGACCTGACCAAGCCTGATGTGCATCCGCGCAGTGTGGTGTCGGCACCGCCCCGGTAGGAGCAGTCATGCTGGTTTGCTGTGACAACGAGGGTTGCATAGTAGACGCGAAAGGTCAGCGGTTCGACCTGCCTGCGTTGCAGGACCTGGCTGCTGGCATCGCAGACTTTCCTGGAGCGTTCACGATCTGCACTGGGCGGGCCGTCCCGTACGTGGAGGCTATGGTCCAAGTGCTCGACCTGACTGCTTCGGTGACCCCGTGCGTGTGTGAGGGCGGCGGCGTCTTCTACACACCGTGTGAAGACCGCTATGAGGCGATCGCTGGCCGGGTGGACGGCGATGCGATCCGTGCGCTGCTACCCGTCGGCGCGTACCGCGAGGAGCTTGGCAAGGTGGCCTGTTACACGGTGTACCCGGAGCCCGGTTACACCGTCGATGACCTGTATGCCCTTGTCACTGCGCGGCTGCCGTCCGGGGTGGAGGTCAACCGGTCGATCGCCTCGGTGGACGTAACCCCTGCAGGCGTCGACAAGATGTACGGCATTCGTGCACTCCTCGATCGGGTCGGCTCGGAATGGGCTGACGTGCTGGCGATTGGCGACTCCTGGAACGACCTCCCGATGCTCCGCGCGGCCGGACTGTCGGCGTGTCCTGCGAACGCTGTGCCAGAGGTCAAGGCCATCGTCGACTACGTATCGCCGCTGACCGCGACCCGTGGCGTGGCTGACATACTGCGCTGGGCCGCTGCCTACCCGCACGTTCAGGTCAGTTGACGATGATGCCGTACTCGCGGCACTGCGCCCGCAGGCGCCTAAGCAAGCCGTTCCGTCGCCTGTATCCCAGAGATCGGACCAGGTCGGATGCTTCGTTCAGGCTGACCACTACTTGGCTGACCATGTCCGCCCGCCAGCCGGCGGGTTGGGTCGGCCAGACCGAGAGATGGCAGGCGACTCTCTGCAGGTGCACGTCTGCGGTGAGCAGGGTCATGTGGCTCCGGGTCGTCTCAGCCTCAGCTTCGTCGAGGTCGTCGAGGGCGCCCGCGTAGTCTTCGGGTCGCGCGCGAACCTGGCGCAGGTGGGCTCGTTCAAGCAGGCCGCGCACCGTGTAGTCGGTGTAGCCGACTCCGCGGAAGATGACGATCGCGTCGTCCGTCTCGGTTGCCGCCTGCGTGAGGTCGGCTGGTGCGCCTGCTTCAGCCATCGCCCGCCGCGCCGCGCTGAGCACGAGAAGCCGGATAGCGTATGACAGTTGCGACGGCCTGGAGGCCAGGCCCCACTGGGGGTCGCGTTCCGCGTCGGCCAGCAGGGTGGCGGCGTCCCCGGTCTCGATGGCGAAGTAGCCGTAGCGGTACAAGTTCTGCGAGTAGAGAAACGGCATATTGGATTTCTCCGCCACCGCGATCGCCGCTGCCTCGGCGAACTGTTCCCGTGCAGCCTCGAAGTCGCCGGTCATGAACTCCACCTCGGCAAGACAGGACCGGGAGTACATCTTGAAGTAGGCGTCTGGACACTGGTCGGCAAACGCGATGGCCGTTTCTGCGGCATCTCGGGCCCCGTGCTCACCCCCTCTAGGGGTTTCGAGCAATCCTGCGATGATCAGCAACTCGCAGTAGAGCGAGGAGGCGTACGCCGCGTCCGCTACCTCTATGGGCTCCGCATCTGCGGCTTTATCGGTGAGCAAGTCGGACAGAGTCCGGCAGCTGGCCAGGGCGTCGTCGGGCCTTCCGAGCTGCCGCAAGCGCAGAGCGGCGCTCGACATCACCAGCACACGGGCCTGCCGGACTAGTTTTATTTCCCGGAGTCTTATCCATGCCGGGAGCACGAAGTAGTTAGACAATGCGACGATTTCCGAGCCGGTCATGCCGAGAATCCGAGTGGAATAGCTTTCGCGTGCGCCTCGCCAGATGCGGGGGACGAGGACCTCGTCGTAGACCTCCTGGTGACGGCCGATGGCGCAGCCATGGTTCACGGCGGCGTAGAGCAGGTTCATGTCGGCCGCATTCGCCGGCAGTTCCGGGGCACGCTGCTGGTAATACCTGTACAGCGACAGGTTGCCCGCTTCCCACAAGGCTGGAGACAGGCGCTGCAGCCGGTCGCGGAAGTGTTCCCTGACGAGCGGGTGAGCATCGAGGGTACCGGGCATGCCTGCGGTCTCGCCCGCGAGCAGGCCCATCCGCCGTAGGTCGGCGACGCACCGCTGCCACTCGGGGCCGTCGAACTCGGACAACCCCGGCATCACCCGGTCCAGATTGGTGTCGGCCAGTACGGCGGCGATCGCAGGAAACGGTGCCGGCCGGTCGAAGAGTCCAATGACGTCGAGGATCGCTAGCTCACCGAGGCGGTCGTACTGGCGCAGCCACTCGTCGTACAGTTCCATGATCCGCTGGGCGTGGCCGCCGTCGGCGACCGCGGTACTGAGGCGTTCGATTCCGAAACGCCCGCTTAGCCTCCCTCCGTATGCATCTCGCAGGTAGCGGCCAAGCAAGTTGACCGCGAGCGCGTGACCGTGCACCGCCGCGACGGCCTTCTCTGCCTCCTCGCTGTTCTGCTGCGGGCCGATCAACGACTCAAGCAGGCTGACGCCTGAGCGGATGTCGAGGTTGCGCAGGTCGAGCTGATCTATGGCGGCCACGTCGCTGCCCGGCGCGGTGATGCCCGCAACGGGCACTCGGGTCGTGATGAGGCAAAGTCCCTCCCAGCCTGGGGCGGCAAGCTCTCTGAGGAGGGTGGCGATCGAACTGTCCGTCAGAGTGCCGCCCACGTCGGGCGCCGTCTCCGGATATTGCAGCGGTTCAAGTCCGTCCAGGACAAGAAGCATCCGATGGCGCCTGATCAGTGCGGCTAGCCTGGCACCCTGCGCTGCTGGGTTTGTCGGCAGCGGCTCATTGTCACCCAGCCAGTCGAGCGCGAACCTGACGAACACGTCCGCCGCGACCAGGTTCTCCTTTGTCCCCTGGCTGTAGAACGACCATGCGAGGATCCGCTGAGCGCCCAAGTAGTCGCGGTCTCGCAGGTCGCGCAGCCAATGGTTAACGAGGGCTGATTTCCCCACCCCGCCTGCGGCGACCACGGTCATCACGCGGACCCCAGGGTTGAGCCAGGCGTCCCTGAGCTTTTTCACCTCATCCCCGCGACCGAACAGTTGCGGCGCTGTCTCTGGCAGCCCGCGGTTGAAAATGTGGGCGGCGGGCACGGACGGGCTCGCCAAGCTCTCGGCGCGCGCGAAGCTGTATGGCCGAGGCCGCGGGTTGCCCCTGACGTCGATGGGATCTATCTCGATGGCCGACTGCAAGATGCCGTACGCGAGTTGCTCCTGCGCTGCGGTACCGGCGATGGCAAGTACCACAGGGTCGGAGCTGGGCGTGGTAAGCCGCTCATCTGGATTCTCATATCGGCGCAACGCGTCAAGCGCATGCAGCAACGCGATCCATCCCGCACTCGGCTGGTGCCCCGGCAGGTCGACCGCGATAAGCGCCGGGGCGGTCGGCAATTCGGCGAGGCCAAGCTCCCTGATGGCCTCAGCGCCGAGTTCCAGGTCGCGGCCTGCGTCGTAGACCACCCGCCCCGCGTTCTGGGCTCGCGATAGCGCTGCAAGCAGCGCCTTGCTTCGGTGGGGGCCTTCCTCGTTTACGAGCCAGAGAACCCGGAACCCGTCCGCGCCGCGTTTCCGACGCTCGCCACGAACCCAGCCGTCGAATGCTCGTCCGACGCCGTCGAACTCGAGCGCCAGATTCGGCAGCCGCCCCGCCTCTAGAGTCGTTACATTGATGAACTCGTGCTGTCGAAATGGTGGCGGCGGGACTGCGGGGTCCGTCAGCCTCAGGCCAGCGTGAAACTGCTTGCTTGTCCAGATGCGCAGCCCTCGTCGGCCTAGCTGGGTTCGCCAGTCCGGTTCGGCGGCCCGCGTGCCATCGCCCGTTGACCTCTTGATCGTCTCGGCGACCTGGAGGAGGAGCGCGAAGAGTACCTCGGCCGCCGCCTCCGCGGCGAACCTCTTGTAGCGGTCTTCCTTGTTAATCGCGTGATCCATCACGCCCTTGGCGACGACGAAGAACGGCACTTGTTCCGTCTCCGCGACAGTGGCGATCGCCGCCGCCTCCATCTCCAGGCCGGTGACGTCATGGACGCCCATGCCGCTGAGCTCGTCCCAGGTCTCAGGTCGTTCCATGACCGCGTTGACGGTTGCCATCGGCCCGACAACCACCTTGAATGGCAACGTGTCAGGCCCGTCAACGTCGTCGTAGAGGACGTGCTCGATATACACCCGGCCGTCGTCGGTCAATTTCGCCTGGGCACCGTGGCGTGTGATTAGACCCTCCTTCTCGTACATCGCGAGCGAGGATTTCCATTCGCCGGGCGCAAAGTAGCGATCACGGGCGGGATGGTTCCTCGGTTCGCGGCCCGCAAGGAGTTGTTCGAGGTACCACAGCTTGGCGTCTTCAGCCGTTGGGACCCTGAAGCTGGGAAGATCGGCTGTGGAGAGATCCTGCGCCGCTCGGACGATCCGCTCATCGACTGGGATCTGACGGTGTCGGCCCCTGGAGCCGGTCGGCGTGAACTTTCCCTCCTCGAACGCATACACCAGGGATGGGACGATGACGTCGCCGAGCGCGGTCCGGGCCGGATTACCGGCGCACACTCCGCTCATCGCCAGACAGCGCGGCCGCAGCGCACCTACTAGACTCGACGTCACCGGCGATACCGTTCGGCTGCCCATGTGCACCGAGCGTGCGAGTGCCACCGACAGCGTCACATCATGCGGGCCAACGAATTCCCCCAGAAGGTACGGCGCCATCCCACCCGCATTGCGCGGCTCCCAGCGTGCTACGCCAACTGAGCCTGGCACCATCGCCGTACCTGCCGTCTTCACGGCGTCGAACTCCATTGGCAACGCTGCGATAATGAGCACATCCACCATGCTGACTCCCTCGGCAAACGTGATCCCAATCGCGAATGGCCGGCGCAAGCGGGCTGGAAGGCCAACCGGGCACCAGAGGAAATCGACTCGCAAGTCCGAGATTACGCCCGTGAGTCACCTCGTAAGCTAAAGCATCCTGTGCCAGCTGATCTTCAGTACTGCGAGGCCGATGCACGAACTACCGTAAGATCCGCTCCATTTGAATCAAGGCTTTCCTATCGTCAATTCAGTATCACTAGAAACTTCTGTTTCTTTTATCCTGCTTGCCCAAGGCAGCGCTGACGAGCGAATGATCGAATGGTGGGATGGGAAGACCCCGACGACGTCGGTACGACGTCGGTACGGCGACGGACCGAGCCGTGCCGCTGCTACGTGGGGCGCCAGGGGGTCGAACCCTGAACCAACGGATTAAAAGTCCGCTGCTCTGCCATTGAGCTAGCACCCCGAAGTGTCCCCACGCCACACAGCACCACCGACGGCGCGGGCACTCAGACCGAAGCGTACCTAAGCACAGGGGGCGAGGATATACGAGGCGGGCGACTCGCCGTGGGGTCAGGGTAGGGATCGGGGGATTACCTGATGACAAGACACTACTCGACTGGGCATGATCGGTCACATGACTGAGAACAACGGGAGCGAGGGCAAACGGCTGCTCAGGCTCCGGAACGGCCGGATGGCCGCCGGGGTCTGCGCTGGGCTTGCCGCGTACTTCAAGGTCGACGTGAACCTGGTCCGGCTCGGGTTCGGTGTCCTGACGGTCTTCTACGGTATTGGCATCCTCATCTACCTGATCGCCTGGGCGGTCCTGCCGGAAGAGGGCGCGGACGACTCGATCCTGGAGTCCTTCGTCCACCGGCTCTAGAGACAGGCCACGGGGGCCCGGCGAAGCACCGGGACGCGGTATCGTATGGTGTGGCAGTTCCGGCGGCGGATGATTGATTCGTCTGCGCCGCGCCGAAGCCCCCATCGTCTAGCGGCCTAGGACATCGCCCTTTCAAGGCGACGGCACGGGTTCGAATCCCGTTGGGGGCACCATGCGGGTCAGCACCATGCAGGGGCCGGGTCAGCCGGGCTTGACCGCGTGGATGCGCTCAATCGAGCCCGCCTTGAGTCGCTCGCTCTCCACGACCCGGAATCCGGCCGCCTTGACCAGGGGCAGCTGACGCCGGGTGAAGTGCTCGCCGGCCGCGCTTATCGTGAAGCGCTCAAGTAGCCACTGGATTCCGTAGACCGGCGGCAGGGCGCTGCCGATGTGGTCGAGCAGCAGCAGGCGCCCGCCGGGGCGGAGCACTCGTCGCATCTCGCCGAGCGCCGCTTCGGGGCTGGGTATGGTGCACAGCGACAGCGCGCAGAGCACGGTGTCGAACGAAGCGTCATCGAACGGCAGGTGCTCGGCGTCTCCTTCGCGGAAGTCCACCTCGCGGCCGAGGTCTGCGGCGCGCTGCCTGGCGATGGCCAGCATCGCGGGGCTGAGCTCGACGGCGGTGAGGGTGACGCCAGCCGGGTAGTGCGGCAGGTTGCGGCCGGTGCCGACGGCGACCTCAAGGACATTGCCCTGGGCGCGCTCGCACAGCCATTCCCGGCCGCCGGCGAACCAGATCTTCTCGAAGAAGGAGATCTGCTTGTCGTAGCTGGGGGCTGACTTGTCCCAGACCCGCTTCTGCCGTGCTGCCGGGGTCTCGCCCGTTCCGATCTTGGCGCTGCTCGTCATTACGCTGGTCCTTCTGTGTTCGCGGGGCGGGGGAAGGAACTGTTCACGTCCGAGGCCGCCGCGGCGCCGATGACCCCCATGACCACCTGCCTGACCCGGGCGGCGGCCCGGGCGGGGTCGGGCTGGCCCGCGTCGAGCCAGGCGATGGTCGCCTCGATGGCCACTTCCGGCGCCAGCTGCGCCGCCCACCGGGCCAGCGCTTCATCCGGTACCAGCGCCGAGATCTGCTGGAACGCGGCGGCGGTGGCGTCGGCGCGGAATTTCGCGATGCAGTCCTTGAATCCCGGCTCGCGCAGCGCGTGCTGGAACAGCAGCCGGAAGCCAGCGGGTGATTCCGCCGCCGCCTCGAGGAGGCCGTCGATGCTGGCGTCGGCGAATCCCCCGTCGGGCGGTGGCACGTGAGCGTCGAGCCGGGCGCACATGCGGTCAAGAACCGCCTGGTACAGGTCGGTCTTTGAGTCGAAGTGCCGGTAGAGGATCACCCGGGTGATGCTGGCCTCGGCGGCGATGTCATCGAGGCTCGTCGCCGCGAAGCCGCTGCGGGCGAAGGCCTCGGTGGCGGCGGTGAGGATCTGCTCCCGTCGCTGCGCCCGGGGCAGGCGGCGCACCCGCTCCGGCGTCTCCACTGCCATCATCGACTCCAACATTTGTATATCTGAGAATGTACACCTCGTTATGTGCAATCTCAAGGTTACAACTGAGTCAACGAGCGGCCGGGGACGAAACCTGCACCTGCACGAAGCGGTCAGGCTCATGTTCGGCACGGCGTGAGAGCTGCCGCAGCGGGCGCAGATCAACCTCTGGCGGTAGCACGCGCTCCGTTCGTCGATCAATCTCAGTCACTCAACCCCGAGACGGGTGAGGCGGCCAGGGCCACCTTCGTCACTCCAGGAGCCTTGACAGGACGCGGCAAGGACCGCCGCGTGGGTGATATGCTCTTGCGAGCGAGGCGGAAGCCCCGCGGACGATGGTCCTGTAGAGCAGTCGGAGTGCTCGCCACCCTGTCAAGGTGGAGGTCGCGGGTTCAAATCCCGTCAGGACCGCAGCGGTTGGAGCCCTTGCGCTGAATCGCCAAGGTCAGGTAGCTCAGTCGGTATGAGCGTCCGCCTGAAAAGCGGAAGGTCGACAGTTCGATCCTGTCCCTGACCACACATCGTCTCTGATCTGCGGAAACGCCACCTTGTGGAGCCGGGTGCGCCGTCCGCTCGATGCGCACAGCGCTTATGGAGCTTCCGCTAGCATTCTCATCCGCTGCGCTCGGGCCCGCGTCTTGCTCCGTCTTGACGGCACACAGCCGGGTTCAGTGAGATGGCTGCGACCGCGAATGCGACAGACGATGGAACCGCGGCACAACGGGCCGCCCGGGTAGCCCCTAACCTTGTCCAGGCTAGAACGGGGCACTAGCAGGTCGATGTCGGGCATGGGTTCGGCCAGGTCGCGGGCGCTCGCCGCATCGCTGTGGCACCAACGGGCTGTGGCCGTTACCCGCCTTGCCTGCTGGCCATGCGGGTGGCGTCTTGGGCATCGATCACGGCGATCGCGGCCATGTTCGCGATGTCGGTGACGTCGGCGCCACGGCTCAGCACGTGTACCGGCTTGGACATGCCGATCAGGACCGGCCCGATTGCCACGGCTCCGCCAAGGTGCTGCAGCAGCTTGTACGCTACGTTCGCCGCTTCGAGGCTCGGGAAGACCAGCACGTTGGCCTCGCCCACGAGGTCGCAGAACGAGTAGTCCTCGTCGCGCAGCGTGGGCGACAGCGCGACGTCGGCCATCATTTCACCGTCGACCATCAGGTCGGGTCGCCGCGTCTTGACCAGTTGCGTGGCTGCGGCCATCTTCACCGAACGAGGGTGGTTGGTGGAGCCGAAGTTGGAGAAGGACAGCAGCGCAACCCGTGGCTCGAGGCCGAAGTTCCGTGCCCGCTCCGCCGCCATGATGGCGATGTCGGCCAGTTCCTCGGCGGTGGGATCGAAGTTCACTGTCGGGTCGGTGAGGACGACGGCACGCCCGTCACGGGTGATCATCACGTACAGCCCGGCCACTCGTGAGACCCCGGGCGCGGACCCGATCACTTGCAGGGCGGGCCGGATGACGTCGGGGTAGTGGTAGGTCAGGCCGGCGACGAAGGCGTCGGCGTCGCCCGCCTGGACCATCATGGCCCCGAAGTAGTTCGGCTGGCGGAGCAGCGCAGCTGCCTCGCGCAGGGTGATTCCTTTCCGCTGCCGCCTTTCGTGCAGTGCGGCGGCGTAGCTGGCGGCCCGCTTGGTCGTCTCGGGGTCGACGATCTCGATGGGGACGGAGACTCGCAGCTCCTTCATCGCCGACCGGATTACCTCTTCGCGTCCGAGCAGGATCGGCAACCCGATGTGTTCCTGCTGGATCCTGGCTGCCGCCAGGATGATCTTCTGTTCTTCTCCTTCGGAGAAGACCACCCGCTTGGGCGCCGTCTGCGCTTTGCGAGTGACATGGCTCATCACCTCGCGGCCCCGGGTCAGCCGGTTCGCCAGCTGCTCGGTGTAGGCGGCCAGATCGAGTGTGTTGCGGGCGACGCCCGAGGCCATGGCGGCCGCGGCCACCGCTGGAGCGACGCGAAGCGGCACTCGCGGGTCGAGCGGCTTGGGGATCAAGTATTCCGGGCCGAATTCCAGGCGGTCGACGCCGTAGGCGCGCAACACCGAGTTCGGAACGTCTTCCTTGGCCAGGTCGGCGAGGGCCCGCGCTGCGGCGACCATCATCCCGTTGTCGATCGTCCGTGCTCGCACATCGAGCGCACCGCGGAAGATAAACGGGAAGCCGAGCACGTTGTTGACCTGGTTGGGATAGTCCGACCGTCCGGTCGCCATCAGCACGTCGCTGCGAGCGTCCCGAGCAGCGGGGTAGCTGATCTCAGGATCGGGGTTGGCCAGCGCAAAGACGATCGGCGCATCGGCCATCGACAAAACCATCTCTTTCGTCACCATGCCGGCAACCGACACCCCGAGAAAGATATCGGCTCCGTCGATGGCCTCGGCCAGGGTGCGGGCCGGGCGGTCGGTGGCGAACCGGGCCTTGTAGGCGTTCATCCCTTCGGTGCGGTCGCGGTAGATAACCCCCTTGGTGTCGGCGAGCACGATGTTCTCCCGCCGCATGCCCAGGCTGATGAAGAACTCGCAACAGGCGATCGCCGCGGCCCCGGCGCCGCTGACAGCCATCCGGACCTGGGTGATGTCCTTGCCCGTAAGCTCCAGTGCGTTAAGCAACGCGGCGCCGCTAATGATTGCCGTCCCGTGCTGGTCGTCGTGGAAGACCGGGATGTCCATTGCTGCGGACAGCCGCTGTTCGATTTCGAAGCATTGCGGCGCGCTGATGTCTTCGAGGTTGATGCCGCCGAAGGTCGGTTCCAGTGCCTTGACGATCCGCACCACGTCATCCGGGTCGGTGGCGTCGATCTCAATGTCGAACACGTCAACATCGGCGAACCGCTTGAATAGCAGAGCTTTGCCTTCCATCACCGGCTTGCTGGCGAGCGGCCCGACGTTGCCGAGCCCCAGGACGGCGGTGCCGTTGGTGATGACGGCCACCAAGTTGGCGCGAGCGGTGTAGCGGAACGCCTCCAGCGGGTCCTGCTGAATGTCTAGCACCGGGACTGCCACGCCTGGGGTATAGGCCAGGGCGAGGTCGTGCTGAGTGGCGCAGGGCTTGGTGATCGCGATCGCGATCTTCCCGGGTCGGCCGGATGCGTGGTACTCGCGGGCTTCCTCTTGCAGCATGGCTACATCGTCCAATCATGGTGCGCACCACCTGTGGTGCCTTGTTCCTCTTTAAGGGCCGCGAGTCCATTCCGGCTAGGGTCCAAAGGCCCGGACCCGGTGGTGACTCCGAAGCGGCCCGCGCCGTCCTTGACGCCGAAAGCGACGACGACGCCGACCCAATCGGCGCGAGCCTCCGGCTCGAAGCACGCGGTTGCCCTGCGGCAGCACTCGGCGAGCCCGCACTGGCGCTCGCGCACTTCACCGCCGCTGGCGCAACGGCCGACGCCCTCGGGCTGGTGAGCCCTGGCTCCCTGCCCTGGCGTTCCCGTGCGGCGCAGGCGGCGCTCCTGGCCGGGCACCGTGAGCAGGCGGCGGGACTTATGGCGGACGAACTCGCCCTCGCCCGTGGCGCGGGCAACCCCCGGGCGATCGGGATCGCGCTCCGGGTGAGCGGCCTGATCGCTGAGGGCGACGAAGCGATCGCGCTGCTGTTTAATTCGGTAGCGGCGCTGGAAGCCGCATCCGGGCAACTGGAACTCGCGCGCTCGCTGACCGAACTCGGTGCCGCGCTGCGGCGCCGTGGGCAACGCTCGGCTGCCCGCCCGGTACTGCGCCGCGCCCTGGACATCGCCACCAGCTGCGGCGGGCAGGTTCTGGCCGAGCGCACGCGTACCGAGCTGCTGGCCACGGGCAGCCGCCCCCGGCGCGCTCGGCTGAGCGGGATCGAGTCGCTGACCCCGGCCGAGCGGCGCGTCGCCGAACTCGCAGGCCGCGGCCGCACGAATACCGAGATCGCGAACGTCCTGTTCGTCACCGCGAAAACCGTCGAATGGCACCTGGCCAACGCGTTCCGCAAGCTCGGTATCGCAAGCCGCCGGGATCTCGCCGCCGCGCTGCCCGGGGACGGGCCGTCGAAATAACCAGTCAGCCGAACGGGGGGCCGGTAAACGCGGCCCGGCCAGGAACCTGCTCCGGCGTCCGCCCGACGTAACGCTACAGGGACAATTCCCTGCGCAGGCAGATCCAGCGGTAGCCGTAGCCGGCGACCGTGAGCTTAGCCAGGTCGATGTCGCCGTAGTCGCGATCGGCGAACATCTCGGTGGGCGACTTGGCCGCGTCGTCGACGCTGCTGACATCGACGGTGGCGTCCTGGTCGGCGAGGTTATGCAGGAACAGCATGGTGCCGGTCGTGTCGTCGGCGCGGTGCACGAGCAGGCCGGGCGGGGTGGGCACGTCGACGTGGGTACAGGTGCCGGTGTTTATCTCCGGGCACTCGCGCAGCGTCCGCATCATCCGTTCGAACCAGGACAGTAGTGAGCCGGGGTCGTTACGCTGCGACTGCACGTTGACCTTCTCGTAGCCGAACGTGCCGTCGGTGACCACCGGCGCGACTAGTTGGTCGGCTGCGGCGGTGGAGAAGCCGGCGTTAGGCAGGGGTGACCATTGCATCGGTGTACGAATGGACTCCCGGTCCGGCAGCGACAGGTCGTCGCCCATGCCGATCTCTTCGCCGTAGCGGATCACCGGTGTTCCGCGCAGGGTGAACTGTAGCGAGTAGGCAAGCCGGATACGGCGCTGGTCGCCGCCAAGCATGGGCGCGAGCCGGCGGCGGATCCCTCGTCCGTACAGGCGCATGTCCTGGTCCGGGCCGAATTCGGCGAACACTTCCTGCCGCTGGTCGGCGGTGAGCCGGGACAGGTCGACCTCGTCGTGGTTGCGCAGGAACGTGGCCCACTGTGACCAGTCGGGCAGCGCCGGGGTGTCGCGCAGCGCATCGATGACCGGCTCCGGGTCCTGGCGGGCGAGCGCCAGCATGATCTGGGCGTTCAGCAGGAAGTCGAACAGCATGTGCAGCCGGTTCGCCGAGCCGCCGCTGTCGCCGAAGTACTTGGTGAGCTGGTCGGGGTCGACGTTCGCCTCGGCGAGCAGCAGCGCGTCCGGGCGCTGCCACTGCGCGGACTGGCGGAGGTCGGTAAGGAACCCGAAGTCCTTGCCGTCGCTGTTGTTGTCCGGAGTGGTGTACTCAATGACGAACGGCGCCGCGTCCATCCGGAACCCGGCCACCCCCAGGCGGAGCCAGAACGACGCGATCTTCTTGATCTCGGCGCGGACCCGGGGGTTGCTGATGTTGAGATCCGGCTGGAAACGGTAGAAGCGGTGGAAGTACCAGGCGCCCGCAGTCTCGTTATACGTCCAGGTCTCATCCTGCTCGCCCGGGAAGACCATGCCCTGGTACCGGTCGGGCGGTTCTTGCGCTGACCAGACGTACCAGTCCCGGTACGGTGAGTCGGGCGACGAGCACGCTGACCGGAACCACGGGTGCTCGTCCGAGGTGTGGTTGACAACCAGGTCAATGATCACCCGGATGCCCCGGCTGTCGGCCGCCTGCAAGAACTCCGCGAAGTCACCCAGCGTTCCCAGCCGGGGATGCACGTTGTAGTAGTCGCTGACTTCGTAGCCGCCGTCCCGGCCCGGTGAGGGATGAATGGGATTCAGCCACAGGCAGTCCACGCCGAGCCGGGCCAGGTAGTCCAGCCGGCGGATGAGCCCGGCGAAATCACCGACACCGTCGCCGTTGGAGTCCTGGAACGTCTCGACGTCCAGGCAGTAGATGATCGCCTTCTCATACCAGCGCTCGGTCATGTGGCTCCACTCTCCCGTGGCGGCCATGGCAAAACGCTTCCTGGCTTGCTACCTCGGCCGGCATCCAGCCAATACGTGAGCCTGACACGGTGACCACCAGTTCCTCGTCCCAGTACCGGATCACCGTCAGCGCCGACGGCGGCGCCGTCACGATCGACTAGCGCGTAACGCGGTCACGCCTTCGCCTGCTCCCTTAGTGCGATCGAGGGCCGGCGGACTGGGCCGCGAGGCGCGGTGTCCTCGCAGGCGCCAGTGCCGCGACGCCGCGAAGGGCCGCAAGGCCACGTTGTCAAGATCACCCGCGACGCTGCCCGCGCCCTCGACCGCACCGCGCCCGCGCCTGCCAGTCACAGGACCACCGGCCCCAACTGCGGCTCGGAGCCGGTGATCGCGGGCCGATGACGTCCACCGGAGCCACTGCGCGGCATCGAGCCGCTGTCGTAGCGTGGAAGCTTGAGCGAGACTTACCTGCCGGTTGTCATAGGCGTAGCCATGGTCGGTGACTACGTGCTCCGTCTGCTGTTCAGCGACGGCACGGTAGGGGACATCGACTTCTCGGCTGAACGGTGGACAGGCGTCCTGGCACCGCTGAACGACCCTGCTTACTTTGCTGAAGTCACAGTTGATCTGGAGGCAGGCACTCTCGCGCGGCCTGACGGTATCGACCTAGTGTCCTAGCCTCTAGTTCGCTGGCAGGGGTGCGGCAGCGGGTGGACCGTGCTGCGGCGTGTTGCCTGGCCGTGTGCCTGTCAGGGCTGGCCGTCGATGATGGACGCTCACAGGCTGGCTTCCGCCTTGGCGCCGAGTTGCCGGTCGATCAGGTAGGCGGCCTCGGCGATGACCATGGCCGAGGTGATCAGGGGACCCTCGTCGCTCTCCAGCAGTTCCCGGCAAGCTGCGTGGTCCTTGTCGGCACGATCGGCCGTCGCGACCAGCGCCCCGGTGTCCACGATCAGCACCTAGTCGCGCCCGAATCCCTCGGCAACATTTCATCGGCCTCTACCGCATCGAGTTTCCTCGCATCATGTGTCTGTGACCGGCGGGATTCCCGCTCATTCGTTCTCGAATGGGCGTACCTCGATCGGGTGGGACCGGGCGGCCGGGTGGGTGGTGGCGAGCTCGACCGCCTGTTCCTGGTCGGCGCAGCTGACCACGTCGATCGCGGCGATGTACTCGCCGGTGGTGAAGAACGGGCCGTCGGCCAGCAGGATTTTCCCCTCGCGGACGCGGAGCGTGGTGACGGTGTCGGCTCCCGCGAGGGCTCCGCCCAGGATGTGCAGGCTGCGGGCGGCTGCCTCTTGCCGCCAGGCGTCTCCCTCGGCTAGGACCGACTGGTCAAGCGACGGCGGCGCCTGCGTTCCGCCCGCCCAGACCGCCAGTGCGTAGGGGCGGGCGGTGCCGTCTTCGAAACGGCCGAACGCGGCCGCCTTCTCGTCCAGCCGCGGCTCGCTGGCGAACTGGCGGATCTCGACCGCCATGAACCGTGCCACCGGCGCGGTCGCTGCCACCGCGATGCACTCGTCTAGGTCGGCGCACTCGAGCAGGTCGAAGCCGGCGATGAACTCCTTGGCCTCCACGAACGGGCCATCGGTCACCAGCGGCTGGCCGTCGCGGACACGTAGTGTTCTGGCCGTGTGCGGCAGGTCGAGGGCCCGGCCGAGCAGCCGTACTCCTTGTGCTTCCCTCTCCCAGTCAGGGATTTCGCGCTGCATGACCGCCACGTCTTCCCGGGCGGGCCGGCCGTCGGCGGCAACGAAGTTCAAGTACTTCATTTCAGTCCTCCTAAAAGGCCTGGGTGGCGCGCCGTAGCGACGCCGGGGCCAGGCGGAGGCGCAAGCCCGCGAGCCGTGCGATACCGCGCCGGGCGCCGTTACGACGGGCAGCATACGCCTGGGCGCACAGCTGGTGGTGTTCCGCGGCGCGGAGCTTGTCATCGCAGGTCGCCTTGGCCAGTTGGGGCAGCTGGTACATGACCGTTTCCCTTCGTCGTGGCGGTCTGTCTCTGACCGCCTCTCATCCCGGCGACGAACGGCCGGCGGCTGGATCGACACATCGGGCAGCTTTATTCTGACCGGGAAGCGAGGAGGACTCACAGTGCCGGCAGCGAGCGTGGTCGAGGCGGCGGTCGAGGCTGTGTTCCGCGAGGAATGGGGCCGGATCACCGCCTCGCTGATCGCGATGACGGGCGACTGGGACCTGGCCGAGGAATGCGCCCAGGACGCCTTCACCCGCGCCCTGAGCGCCTGGGACCGCGACGGCGTTCCCGAGCGCCCGGGAGCATGGCTCACCACCGCCGCCCGCAACCGGGCCATCGACGTGCTGCGCCGCCGGGCCAACGAGACCGCCAAGCTGCAGCAGGCACTGCGGCTGGCGCCGGAACCCGGCCCACTCACGGCACCGGACGGCGACATCTCCGATGACCGGCTCCGGCTGATTTTCACGTGCTGCCACCCGGCGCTGCCGCCGGAGGCGCGGGTCGCCCTTACGCTCCGCACCCTGACCGGGCTGACCACGCCCGAGATCGCCCGGGCGTTCCTGGTCTCCGAGCCGACCGTGGCCCAGCGCCTGGTCCGCGCCAAGAAGAAGATCCAGGCCGCCGCGATCCCCTACCGGGTGCCGCCGGCCAGCCTCCTGCCGCAGCGGCTCAGCGGTGTCCTGGCGGTGCTGTACCTGCTGTTCAACGAGGGCTACCGCGCATCCTCCGGCGCCGACCTGGTCCGCCCGGAACTCATCGCCGAGGCCATCAGGCTCACCCGGCTGCTGCTCGCGCTGCTGCCGGGCGAACCGGAGACGGTCGGCCTGCTGGCGCTGATGCTGCTCAACGACTCACGCCGCGGCGCGCGGACCGACGCCTCCGGTGACCCGGTGCCCCTGCCCGAGCAGGACCGCACCCGCTGGGACCGGGACGCCATCGACGAGGGGCTGCGCTTGCTGGCAGCTGCGACCGACCGGGAGCAGCCTGGTCCGTACCTCCTGCAGGCCGAGATCGCCGCCTGCCACGCCAGCGCCCCCCGCCCCGCGGACACCGACTGGGCGGCCATCGCCCGGCTGTATGCGCAGCTCGCGATGCTGCTGCCCTCCCCCGTGGTTGAACTCAACCGCGCCGTCGCTGTGAGCATGGACGACGGTCCCGCCGCTGGCCTCGCCATTGCCGACGACCTCGCCGCCCGCGGCGAACTCCCCGGCTACCACCTTCTCCCGGCGGTTCGCGCCGACTTCCTGCGCCGCCTCGGGCGCCCGGCCGAAGCAGCGGACGCCTACCGCGCGGCCATCGACCTGGCCGGCACCGACTCCGAGCGCCGCTACCTGGAAAGACGCCTTACCGACCTCTGGGATGGATGATCACATGACGATCTGAGAAGTCCTGAAACTTCTGATTACCCCACTTGCTGTTAAGCACCCCGGCCGCCTGCGTTGATAAGTGCAGCTGCGGGCAACATCACGCGCTGTCCTGCCTGCTGGACGGGGTGTGCTGGGCGCTGCTAGCGTCGATTCTGCACCTTCCGCCTAGCGCGGTTCCGCTTGGCAGTGACGTCCGTTTTCGCAGGTCTGTATAGCGCTTGGCGCGGTTGACCTGAAAAGCGGAAGGTCGACAGTTCGATCCTGTCCCTGACCACACATCGTCTCTGATCTGCGGAAACGCCACCTAGCCGACCGGGGTGCGCCATCCGCTCGAAGTGCACAGCGCTTATCGAGCTTCCGCGCCTACGTGTGTGGACGCCCATTCTGGACTCGCGACATGGGGCGCCTGTCTAGTCCCGTCACAGCAGGTACCTGGCGCCTTGCGAGACGGCATCGCCCGAGGCCGAATGTTGCTGTCCGATATAGCGCCGCCCTTCGCCAGACGACTGGCTCAAGGGGTGGGTCGGCGGTCGTAGTCGATCAATTGTGCGGGTGGGTGCCGGGCGGCGAGTCCGACGCCGACCGGTCGTGCCTGGTCGGGTGGGGTGCCGATCTCGCTGACGTCGTGGCCGGTGCAGGGGCGGCGGGTGGCTGTCGCGTCCCGGATCCGGAATAGGTCGAACCATCGGATGTCGTCACGCAGCCGGCACCACGCGACAAGCAGCCACCGGCCGCGGGTAAGGGCGAAGATCATCGGCTCGACCTCGCGCCGTGTGCTCCGCCCCTGGGCGTCGGTGTATGTGAGGTTCACGGTGACCTGGCCGGTGAGCGCTTCCTCGAGGACGGACATAACCCGACGGGGCGCGCTCGGCCCGACGTCGACCCAGATCCGGTGGGACAGGGCCGCCGCTCGGCGACGGGCGGCCGGGTCGAGCACGTCGAGCACCTTGCGGGTCGCAGTGCGGGCCAAGTCGGAGAACGGCGCCTGGACCGTCGCCGCCACGGCGGCGCTGAGGGCCAATGCCTGTGCCGCGGTGAAGTTCACCGGCGGCAGCGATGAGCTCTCCGCCAGCCCGTAGCCACCGCCGGGACCTGTCCTCCCCCAGACTGGCAGGCCGCCGGCCTCGAGGGCAGCGAGGTCGCGCTTGACCGTGCGCGTGGTTACCCCGAACTCGTCGGCGAGCTGCTGTGCGGTACGGCCACGCGGCCCGGCCCGGCGCAGCGACTCGGAGAGGGCATGAAGGCGCTCGGTGCGATTCACTCCGTCATCATCGCAGGAATGGTGACCAAAATAGTGACATAGGGTCGTCGTGCCCCCGGAGCAGTATGAGGGCATGGACACCAAGACACCCAGCACTCCAACGATCGTGCTCGTCCCCGGCTACTGGCTCGGTGCCTGGGCGTGGGACGCTGTCGCCGCCGAGCTACGTGGGCGCGGCTACCCCGTCATCGCGGTCACCCTGCCGGGGCTTGACCGCGACGACCCCCATCGTGCGTCGACGACCGTGGCGCAGCAAGCCGAGGGGCTGCGCTCGGCCGTCCACGCTGCTGCCGCCGACGGCTCCTCCGTCGTCCTCGTCGCACACAGCGGCGCCGGATACCCCACCTCGGTGTTCCTCGACCAAGATCCCACCGCGGTCGCCCGCGTCGTCTACGTCGACAGCGGGCCATCCGGTGACGGCTCAGCCTTCGACCCCTCGGTGCCACCCGAGGTGGAGGAGGTGCCGCTGCCACCGTTCGAGCAGCTGCGCGCAAGCCTCGACGGCCTCAGCGATGAAGACCTTGAGCGGTTCCGAGCCCAGGCGGTGCCGGAGCCCGGACCGGTCACGCGGGAGCCGCTGCACCTCAAGAACGACTCCCGGCGCGACGTCCCGTCGACGATCATCGCCTGCTCGTACCCCTCAGAGGCGATCATGCAAATGGCCCTCGAGGGACACCCGATGATGGCGGAGGTGGCCACCCTTCGCGACCTCGAGCTAGTAGACCTTCCGACTGGGCACTGGCCGATGTGGAGCCGCCCCGCGGACCTCGCCTCAGCGATCGCAAACGCCGCAGCGCACTGACGAGATGCTACGGCTGAACAGACGCCTGAGCTTGCCCCCGTTCGCCGGACACTTTGATGTGAACGTTCGCCTCGTTCGTCCGTGTGCGGTTCTCTAGGATTTAGCCGTCCGCCACCCATCGCGGGAGTTGGAATGGAACCCCTAGAGCCAGGCGATCCGGAGATGTTGGGGCCGTACCGGCTGCTCGCCCGGCTCGGCGCCGGGGGAATGGGTCGCGTCTATCTTGCCCGCTCGCTCGGTGGCAGTACGGTCGCGGTGAAGGTGGTGCGGGCCGAGCTGGCCGCCGATCCGCACTTCCGCGAGCGCTTCCGGCGCGAGGTCGCGGCAGCCGCGGCAGTGAACGGGGCTTGGACCGTACCGGTCGTCGGTGCCGATACTGAGGCGTCCGTTCCCTGGCTGGCCACGTCCTACGTGCTGGGCCCGTCGCTCGCCGAAGCCGTCCATTCCTACGGGCCGCTGCCAGGACGGAGCCTGCAGGCCCTGGGAGCCGGGCTGGCGGAAGCCCTGGCCAGCATCCACGCGGCTGGGCTGGCGCACCGCGACCTCAAGCCAGGCAATGTGCTTATGGCCGCGGACGGTCCCCGGGTGATCGATTTCGGTATCGCCCGGGCGGTCGACGGGGACCAGCTGACGAGCACTGGCCAGGTGTTCGGCTCGCCCGGCTACATGTCTCCGGAGCTGGCCGCCGGGTACGGTGCCGGGCCGGCTGGTGACGTCTTCTGCCTCGCGTCGGTCATGGTCTTCGCGGCCACCGGGCGCATGGCCTTCGCCGCCGGATCGGCTGCCGGGCTGCTTTACCAGGTGGTCTACTCTGAGCCCGACCTGACCGGCCTGACGCCTGCCCTCGTCGCCATACTCAGGCCCTGCTTCGCCAAGGACCCGGCGGCCCGGCCGCTTCCCGGCCGCATCGCAGCGGCGTTCGCGCCGAGGGGCGCGGCGCCGCTGCTTGGCGATGGCTGGCTGCCGGCCGGCCTTGCCGGGGCTATCGCCAGGCATGCCGCGACGGTGCTGCAGATGGATGCTCCCCCGCGGGCCACCCGTACCGGACCGGCCGCGGGGCGGCAGGCGGTTACCGCGCCCACAGTGGGCTTGCACCGGCGGCAGCCTGATACCACGCCTGTCATGGGCAGGCGCCGGGTGCTGCTCGGTTCCATGGCGGCCGGCGCGGTCGCGCTGGGGGGCGGCGGTGCGGCGATCGCGCTGACCGGCTGGCATGGCGGGAAGGCCGCTGCCAGCGGCGGGTCGAGGGGCAAGCCGTCACCACTTCCGCTGGGAGTCGCCCCGGACCCGCAGTGGCGCGTCAGCGTGAAGGCCCCGGTAAAGACCTATCCGGCCGTCGCCGGCAACCTGGTCTTGGTGAAGACCGGCAACATGGCCCAGGGTGCTTCCTCCGCCACCATGACCGCCCTGGAACTCGGGACCGGGAAGACAGCCTGGGCCTTCCCCGGCATCATGAACGATGACTACCCGCCGCTGTTCACCGGGAACCTCGTGGTGACCCTCACCGACCACGGCAGCCTCGCGGTCCTGGACCTGTCCAGCGGCGAGGCCACGAAGACCATAGTCCCCCGGCAGCCGGGACGGCATTTCCTGCGGCTGCTGGCGGTCAGCGGGTCGGCTGCCTACATCCTCGGCTCCGCGGGCGCGGGCAGCTACGTGCTTTTCGCCTACGACCTGGCGACCGGATTCCTGCTATGGGAGCAGGCAGATGGCGATCAGCTGGTCCGCGACCAGATGGGACTGATAGTCGCCGGCGCGTCCCTGATAACCACTGAGCCCCCGTACTACGTCACCGGCCGCGATGCTGACGATGGTGATTACAGGTGGAGCACCCCCCTTGGCAAGGACACCGCCGGCGCCAGCCAGCTACCGCACCTTGCCGGCGCTGCCCAGTTCGGCGTTACCATCACCGCCAGGTCCGCGGTGACCGCCTGGAGCATCGCAAAAGGAGTCAGGACCTGGAATGTCCCCGCCATCGCAGGCGAAAGTGACTGCGGCCCGCTCGTCGTCTCAGCAGACGAAGCGACGTGCTACGTCGTGATGAACGGCAAACCCAGCATGATCATGGCACTCGACGTGGCATACGGCACCGCGAAATGGGCCTACGGCTTCAACGACACAGCCCGGAACTCTCCGGCGCTGGCCGGAGGCCTGCTGTTCGCAGGGTCCGGTGGCGCGACCGGTCTGTATGCGTTTGATAGCAGGACAGGAACGAAGCAATGGTCCTTTCAGGACACCAGCGCCACCCGTGACGAGTGGTACCTGGCAGGACCTGCCTCATCCGCCACCGCCACCGCCACGATCGTGGCCATGCACGACGACATCGTGCTGGCCCTCCCCGCCGTCCCCTAGCGACCGGGCATGCCGAGGACGTCAACGTGCCGTGCGCATCGCGGGTCCACCGCGCCCGTCACCGGGAACACCCCATGACCTAGCCGCCCTGCCGCCGCCAGGGACCGCCCGCTGCCCGTTCCGGCCGTCAGCTTCGCGGGTGAGTCTTCGCTGTGGACCGACCCTGCCGAGATCCCGTCCGACGATGACATCGCCAGGCTCGGCCAGGCCCTGGCCGGCGGGGAGCTCGGCCCACGCGCAAGCGGGCCATGGGTCACGGCGCTGCTACCGTGGGCTTGCTGGCGAGAGACGCCGCTCGGCGGCAACGCTTGAGCGGCTCCGGGCGGAGGGTCGCACATGACGGTGCTGGTAGGCCGTGACACCGAGATGGCGCGGCTCCGCGGGTTGCTCGATGACGCCGTGGCAGGCCGCGCGGTGACCGCGCTTGTCGGCGGCGACGCGGGCGTGGGCAAGTCCCGCCTGGTGGCCGAGGTGATGACGGTAGCCGGGCGCAGCGGCTTCACCGTGCTGTGCGGCCAGTGCGCCGAGATCGGCGACAGCGTGCCTTACCTGCCGTTCGCGGACGCGTTCCGCACGGCACCGTCGCATATCGAGCAGGCGGTCAAGGGCCGCCCGGTGCTGGCCAGGCTGCTGCCGGACGGTGGCGAGCCGGCGGAGGGGACCGACCCGTCCGGCATGGCCCGTCAGCAGATGTTCGGCGCGGTGCTCGGGGCGCTGGCCGAATTCGCCGCCGCGAGCCCGGTGCTGCTCGTCCTCGAGGACCTGCACTGGGCCGATGCGACAACTCGCCATCTGGTGACGTTCCTGGCCCGCATGCTGCGCCGCGAACGCGTCGCCATCGTCGGTACCTACCGCACGGACGACCTGCACCGCCGGCATCCGCTCGGCGAGGTCGTGGCGGAGCTGGGCAGGCTCCCGTCGGTCGCGCTTGTCGAGCTGGGCCCGCTGCCTGCCGCCGCGCTCGCGGAGCACCTGTCGAGCCTTCCGAACGGGCCGTCACGCCTGTCCACCGCCCTGCTCAGCGCCCTCGTCGACCGGGCTGAGGGCAATGCCTATTACGCGGAAGAGCTGCTTGCCGCCTCGTCGGGATCGTCGGGAGTGCTGCCCTCCGGTCTCGCCGCGCTGCTGCTGGCACGGGTGGCGCGCGTGTCCGACGCGGCGCAGCAGGTCCTGCGGGCCGCGGCCGTGGCCGGGCGGCGGGCGAACGACCAGCTGGTCCTGGCGGCTTCCGGTCTGGACGACGCCGGGTACGAGGAAGCGGTCAGGGAGGCGGTAGCCCGCCAGCTGCTCGTCCCCGACGGGCCCGACGGGTACCGTTTCCGGCACGCGCTGCTACGCGAGGCCGTCTACGGCGACCTCCTGCCCGGGGAGCGGACCAGGCTGCACGGACGGTTCACCGCGCTGCTCGCGGACGTGCCCGGCGCCGCGGCCGAGCTCGCCTACCACAGCCTCACCGGCCACGACGTCACCGGCGCGCTGGCGGCCTCGGTCCGGGCCGGGGAGGAAGCCGAACGGATCGGCGCGCCCGCCGAGGCCCACCGCCACTACGACCAGGCCCTCGAGCTATGGGACCGGGTGGCGGACGCAGCGAGGCTCGCCGGGACGAACCGCGGCGAGCTTGGCCTCAAGTCCGCCCTCGCGGCAGCGGCGAGCGGCGACGTGCCGCGCGCGATTCAGCTATTGCGCCACGTCCGGGCAGCGGCACTGGCCGGGGACGCGACGGCGGAGTTCCGTGCCCGGACCGGTGAGCGGCTCGCGTACTACCTGCTTCAGTCCGATGAGCCCGGGTGGGCTCCCGAGGCGCTGCAGGTGATCAAGGAAACGGTCGAGCAAACTCCGGCCGGGCCGCCAAGCCCGGTCCGCGCGCGAGCGATGGCCACGTCCGCCATGGCGTGGATGGCCAGCGGCGACAGCGCCGCGGCGGTCGAGTGGGCGGAGCGGGCGCTCACGGAGGCGGCAAGGTCCGGCGCGGACTGGATCGGCGCTGACATCCTGGTCACCCTCGGCATGATCAGCAGCCGCGAGGGCAATGCCGAAGAGGCCATCAGCCTGTTTGCCGCCGCCCACACGCAGGCGGCCGACACGCGCATGTTCGGCGTGGAGCTACGGGCCGCCTACCATCTGGCGGCGGCGCGGCTGGCGCGCGGGGATCTCGCCGGGGCTTCCGCCGCCGCGCGCGCCGGAGTCAGCCGGGCGGAGGCCGAGGGTCTCGGGCTCGCTCCTTACGGGTGGGACGTGCAGCACCTGCTTTTTCAGGCGCACTACGCGGACGGCGACTGGGATCGTGCGGAGGAACTGGCGCGGAACTTCCCCGTCTGGGTGACCAAGCAGCCGGAGGCAGTGCTGTCGGCGATGGCGCTGTTCATCGACGTGGGCCGCGGCAACGCGGTGGCGGACGAGCGGCGGACCTGGCTTGAGCCATTCTGGGATGACGTCTTCGTCGCGTACATCGCCCGTGGGCTGCTCGCGGAACAGGCGTACTGGCGCGGCGACATGGAGACAGCGCTCGCCGAGGCGGAAGCCGCGCTCAGCGCGGACGCGCGATGGGGGCGCTCCCCCGCCGCCATCCGGGTAGCGGCGGTCGCGCTGAGCGCCCGCGCCGACCGGGCGTTCGTCGCGCGGAAGGCTGGAATCACCACGGCCGTGGCCGCGGAGGAGGCGGCCGGGGCGCTGCTGCTCGACGTGGCGCGCGAGGCCGCCCGGTACCCGGCACGGCCGAAGTCCGTCCTCGGCCCGGAAGGCCGGGGCTGGCTGGCCCGCGCCGAGGCGGAGTACCAGCGGCTCATCGGCTTGAACACCCCTGCGGGCTGGGAGAAGACACTGGCCGAGTTCGGCCCGGGCTATGTATACGAGACCGCGCGGACTCAGTGGCGGCTGGCGGAGGCCCTCGCTGGGAGCGGACGCCCGCGCGAGGCGGCCGACGTGTGCCGCGCGGCGTCGGCGACGGCCGCCGAGCTGCGCGCCGAGCCGCTGCGCGCCGCCCTGGACGACCTGGCTCGCCGGCTGGGCCTGGACGCCGGCGGCAGCCGTGACGCGGTCAGGGATGGCGCGAGCTCTGTCGCGGCGCTCACCCGCCGGGAACGCGAGGTCCTGCGCCTGATGTCCCGCGGCCTGTCCAACCGCCAGATCGGCGAGGAACTCTTCATCACCCGGAAGACCGCCAGCGTTCACGTCTCTAACATCCTCGCCAAGCTAGGCGCTGCGACCCGAACCGAGGCAGCGGCCATCGCGCGCGCCGAAGACACCTGAGGACCTTCCCCTACCGGGCCAGGGCAGCGTCATCGTCCGTGCTGGCCAGTGACTGGATCATGACCAGTTATGTTTTGATGCGTCAAGGCCAGCGGCGACGATAGCCGGGGTTCATCGAAGCAACCTGTGACGACCGCGACCCCAGTACGGAGTGTCGCCCCGCTCTCTGCAAACCGTCAGCTTGATGGGTCAATTGCTCATGCTCCAGGCGGTTCGCGCGCTCATTCCAGGGAGATCGCCGACAGGTGGTGATCACGCATTGTGCGCACTTTCCGCCGCGACCCCGCGACCCTGTTCGGTATCATCGGTGATACCATCGTGTGCATGGCGATGACCCTGAGGCTTGCAGACGACGAGACTGACGCGCTGCGCCGGCGCGCGGAACTGGAGCAGCGGTCCATGCAGGAAGTGGCCCGGCAGGCGATCCGCGAGTACGTGGAGAACCACAGCCGCGCCGAGCTCCTCGACCAGGTCCTCGACGAGGAACTGCCCCGCTACGCCGAGGCGCTGGAGCGGCTCGGCCAGTGATCTACCTGACGCTGCCCGAGCTGCTGCACGTCGCGCAGCGGACTTTGGGAGACGGTTACGCGGTGCGCGACTACGGGCTGCTGGAAGCCGCGCTGGCCCGCCCGCGGGCGACCGCGTTCGGCAAGGACGCCTACCCCGACCTGGACGCCAAGGCCGCCGCGCTGCTGCACTCCATCGCCCGCAACCACGCGCTCATCGACGGCAACAAGCGGCTCGCCCTCGCCGCGGTCATCGCGTTCTACGGCCTTAACGGCCGCCGGCTGACCCTGACCAACGACGAGGCCTACGACCTGGTGATCAGCGTCGCCGCCGGGCAACTCGACGCTGTGGACGCCATCGCGGCCATCCTCCGGAACGCAACACAGCCTCGCAGGTAAAACGACAGCCCGGGTCCGCGCGCCAAGCCTCAGATGGCCGATTTAGCGCGGGCCGGGAGCCCGCTCGATGTGGGAGTCGGCCCGGCGCAGAAGCACCCGATCTGAGCCCGGCGGCTGGATGCTGAAGCCTGCTTCAGGATCGTCATCTTGTAGTGCCCTCCCGGCCGCCGGGACAGCTGTGCCCTCTGCGCCACGATGGCCTGTCCTGGTCAGGTTGCGCCGATCTCAAGGTCTACCGTTGTCTCCTCGTCTGTTCCCTGGAGCGTCAGCTTGATGGCACGGGCAAGCGGGTCCAGGCGGTGCAGGAACTCCAGTGCAAGCTCAACTCGCTCCCCGCCGCCGCCCGGAAGCGGGTGTCCTGGGCAGACTTGCGGAGTACCTCGTCCTGGACGGTCTCAGGCGCCCTGAGAGGGCCGAGGACCGCGATCAGCAGCCGCTCCTTGTTGGCGGACAGGAAGTTCAGGCCCGGGCCGGCGTCTATGATCGGACGCGCGCTGCGCGACGTGCTCGGCATCCGGGCCGAGGAGTTCCACCCGCTGCAGCCGGCGGAGTCGGTGGCACTCGCAGGAGACGCTTGCGCTGACTCAACGTGGGCTGGCCGCCTGTGGGCTGAGCGGCTTCGCCTGGAGGGCGCCGCGGTGATCGCTACCTACGCTTCCGGTGACCTGGCGGGACTGCCGGCGGTGACCAGGCACTCGTTTCTCGCGGGAACGGCCTGGTACCTGTCAACCTTGCTGTCCGACAACGCGCTGACCACGCTGCTCGGCTCGATCATCGGGCAAGCCGGCGGTGTTTCCCTGGGGTTCCCCGGCGTTTCTGTGACCCGCCGGCGGGCCACGGACGGGCAGTCGTGGCTGTTCGCGTTCAACTACGGCGATGGCCCCGCCTCGGTGCCGGTCTCCGGAGTCGATCTAGTGTCCGGCGCTGCGGTCGCGGACGTGCTCTGCTTGGCTCCTGGCGGCTACGCGGTCGTCCGCGAAGAACCTTCGCCTGACGACTGATCCGTCAGGCCCGTCCGGGCCGTTCGCGGGCCGCGTCCACCGGGGCGCGGTCCACGAACGGCATCCGGCTCGCCGCATGTTCCCCTTTCTCCCGTCGGCCAGGAGCCGCGATGCGGCGCTCCATTCACCGTGACCGGGGCACGGCTGAGGCCGTGGAGCGGCTGTCGTCTCCACGGCCTCAGCGCTGCGATGACTAGGCGTCAGGGAAACGCCGCCCGTTCACCACCACCAGTGCTTGTGCTTGCGGTTCGCGGATGCCGCATTGCCGCCCGGGTTAGGGCTGGCGGTCTGGGTTGGAGCCGCCGTGGCCGTGACGGCCGGGCTTGCTGTGGCTGTGGGCGTTGCGGTAGCGGTGGCCGTGGCGGCCGACGTACTGGACGTACTGGACGTGCTGGCTGCGGCAGACGCGGTGGCCGTGCCCGACGTCGTGGTGGCCGGGCAGACGGTCATGCCAGCCGTCGGGTTACCCGCTCCGGCGGTGACCGCGTTGACCTGCTGGAGGAAGCAGGCTGCGACGACCACGCCGTTCCCGTCCACGGTGGTGGAGACGTCGTTCTGCAGCCCGAAGTTCTGGCAGTTCAGGTTGGTGAACGACTGCTGCATCCGCATCGCGAGGAAGTCGAACAGGTTATCGGCCATACCCGCGGCGGGGCTAGCAGCAGCCCGCAGCAGGTTGACGTCCTGCTGCAGCCGCACTCCCTGGATGCTCTCCATGTCGCCGCAGTACTCGGCAGGCGTCTCGCCGGCGTTCAGCGTCGCCTGGTCAACGATGGAGCGGTAGGTGTTGGTCTTGCCGGTGTTCTGGTTGCCGTTGTTGTCGAGGACCATCGGGTCGTTCAGCGGCACCAGGGCGGCCGGGCCGCCGGACCGCCCGGCGAACGCGGCGGCCTGCAGCTCATCCAGCGGCAGCGCGGTCGCCGTGCTGCCCGCGCTAGCCAGGTCGGCGACCTTCCACGGCGTGCATCCGAGCGCAAGGTCCACGTGGAAGTCGATCAGCCCGTTGTCACTGCCGTTAGCCAGCACCGTCGCGTTGGGGCTGGCCGCCGCATTCGCGGCGGTGTCCTGCGCGATCTGCCCGTTGGCGTTGGCCAGGTACTCGGTCGTCACGTTGTCGCTCTGGTCTTGGTCGATGACCGCAAAGTCGCGGGTGGTCTCGCACGGCTGACCGTCCGTCGCGGTCCCCGGGTTCGGGACGGTCAGCTGGCCCGCCGTGATGGCGTTGTTCGCGGCCTGGAAAAATGCGACCGCGTTGCATGCCCCCACCTGGGTGAACGAGGAGAACGTGCCGGCGATGTCCTCGCCGGCGATGCAGTTATTCTGTTGCAAGATCGCATCCGGCGTGCCGGACGCCGCTGCGGTGTCGGCGCCCGCCGCCGGCTGGGTGCCGGTCACCGCGGGCGACGTGACGGACCCGGGCGAAGTCGACGTCGCGGTAGCAGTCGCGGACGGCGTAGCCGTTGCCGTCGTGGCAGTGGGCACGGCCGTGGCCGTCGCGGTCCCCTTCCCGTGGTGGTGCCCGGCCCGCCGGACGTGGGCCTGGAGCGCTGCGGTCGCAGCCGCGGTCGCACTGCTGGTCGGTGCCGCGGTCGAGGTGGCCGCCGGGGTTGCCGTGGCCGAGGTGGCTGTCACCGTCGCGGAGGACGCCGTCGACGACACCTGATCCGCTCCCGCGAACGACAGCGTGGAACCGTTGAACCCGAACCACAGTGCCACGACGGAGTTGGCCGGGAGGGTGGGCACGGTCGGCGTCACGGCCGCCTGCGTTCCCTGATCGACGACCACGGGGTTATAGACAGAGATCTGCCCCGTGGACTTATCGATGACCGCTCCCTGGACGAACGCCGTCTGGTTCGGGTTCGATTCGTTGCACGGGCCGTCCGCCGGGTTGGTCGCGGTCAGCTGGTACGGCGTGGCGAGCCCCTGCGCGGTCAGCGGGTCGGCCGGGACGATCAGCGTGCAGTTCACGTTGTCGGTCGTGGTCGCGGTGCTCCGAGCGGTGACGAGGTGCCCAGTAGCCGCGACCGCGCCCGCGACCACGGCGATGCTCGCCGCGCCCGCCGCGAGGGCCAGGATCGGTCCCCTCGACCTTCCTCGCGGTCGCCGTGGCCGGTCGAATGCCCGGTAATCGTCGTACGCCAGGCCCGAGTACCCACCGCCACGCCTAGGTGCGCTTCGCCGACTTCTTGCTCGCATGACGCGATCCTTCCGAGAAGAGAAACACGCGGCCGAGACACTCCCTAGATCGGAAAGTTAGCGATGTGTTGCGTGATTGAGATGAATTTCTGAACGTTATAGGACTTACGGTTTCATGACGCGCCTAGCCCCGTGTCGTGTCAACGGCCAAGTGCGTGTCGCCGCTGGTGGCCAGGTAAAAGTCCCCGCTCCCTGGCTGTTCAGCGACGGCACGGTAGGGGACATCGACTTCTCGGCTGAACGGTGGACAGGTGTCTTGGCGCCGCTGAACGACCCCGCTTACTTCGCTGAAGTTACGGTTGATCTGGAGGCAGGTACTGTCGCGTGGCCTGACGGTATCGACCTAGCGCCCGAGCCCCTCTATGAACAGGCGAAAGCTCATCCCCTGGTAGCAGCGGCCTGAGGCAATCCGGCACGGCTGTGGGAGTGAGGGTGTGCCCGCCGGCGGGGGCCGGGGGCGGTAAGCTCACGGTCGGCGCGGCGTCGTCGCGTGATGGATGACGGGCAAGAGGATGTGGACTGATGGCAACAGGAACAGTGAAGTGGTTC
>Ga0265338_10000738_pt1 | contig 55836 bp, 45 predicted proteins | sample 42126metaG_FD_193579 | JGI IMG/M metagenome (GOLD analysis project Ga0265338, IMG submission 193579) | Rhizosphere microbial communities from Carex aquatilis grown in University of Washington, Seatle, WA, United States - 4-21-26 metaG | ecosystem: Host-associated > Plants > Roots > Rhizosphere... | reverse complement strand
TCTCCACGATCGCCGGCTGACCCCACGCCGCCGCCAGCCTCCTGGCAAGAGCCCGGGCGATGACATCGACGCCCCCGCCGGCCCCGAATGGATCGATGATCCGTACCGGGCGGCCCGGAAAGGCCTGGTCGTGGAGCACGGACGTCGAGGACATCGGCGCTTGTCTTAGCGGAGCAGGCCGAAATAACGCGACAGGCTGTGCTCGACTTGTGCCATGTCGTCGCGCGATATGTAATCGACCAGATCGCCGGCGACGTACGAGACGTCGATGGTCCGGATCTGATCGATCAGGATTTTGGTCTCTCGTCCGGCGATGACGACTTCAGGCCGGAATACGGACGCCTGGGCGCTGGTCGAGGTGGGCAGGACGGTCACAGTGGACCAGGCGTCCTGTTCGATGCTGATCACGAGCCCAAGGCGTCGGCCCCGCTGCTCGTGGCCGCGCTTGGCGTCGCCCAAGTCGATGGGGTAGACCGCTCCACGGATCATGACGGGTCGGCGGGCCTGGCCGGGACCGTGAGGTTCGTGCCGACGATCCGGATGTTGCCGTCGGCGTCGTACTCCCACGCATCCGCTTCGGTGGAGAGGTCTTCGCTCTTCAGCCTGTGCATGTCAGCGCGGGCGCGATCCTCCCATGCCTCACGGTCCAACAGTCGTAGCGCACGCCGGATGACATCGCTAGTCTTCTCGTCCTTGCGGCGGTTGGCCTCAATGACACGGAGATCTTCTTCGGTGGGACGGAAGCCGACACTCATGAACCTAGTGTACAACAACTGTTAGACAATGACTGTTGGGGCAACTAGCGGCTGAAGCCGGGACGCCATGTCCGGACGGGTCGCGCTGTCCGCCGACGAGTTCGCCGGCCTCAACACCATCACAGAACGGATCGGCGACCCGCAGAAACGACTTCCGGTAAAGCGCGATAAGCCTCCCGCGCGACCGATCACGTTCCGCGCCGCTGAGGACCTGAGGCCGTTTGAGCTGGCACAACTGTGGTGCGACCGCACCGCGTGGCCGATCGATGAGCGCACCCAGTACGACGAGCTGTCCGAACTAGCCGTCATGTCCGCGCTCGCGGCGTGGCTGCGTCGGTGGCAGCCGGTCGCCATCCACAGCGCGATGCTCGCGGGCGCCCACCCCGAATCCATCATGGGGGCGCTCGGCAACAGCCTTCAGGTCGCGTTTGAGCGGTGGTACGAGTGGGCCGTTCGGCAACGAGACTTCATCACCAGCGGAAGTCAGGGCATCACGGCCGAGGAGTTCGATACGGTCGCGCGCCGATTCGCAGCTCTCGGCATTCGCAGAAATGATCTTGATGGAGAAGGAAGCGATCTTCCCAACCGACGTTGAGACCTCGAAGGACTTCGCCCTGATCTTGTATGCAGCAAAGCAGAGGATGCTCAACGCGGACAGGATCAGAACACCAACAGCAACGAGACTCATCATGAACCCGAGTAGAGCCTGCTTGTCAGCATTTATGCCCTCGGCCAACGCCGCCTGTGGATAAAACTTTCAGTTATTCACAGGGGCGTCTTCTCGGTGTTTAGATGAAGTAGGACGCGAGTTCTACACCCCGCCTTGGGCTTCTTCGGGGTCGTGGCGCGTTGGCGGAGCGGAGCATGTGGTCACGTAGGCATGGCTGGCCGACGAACGCGTTTGTCGGGCGGAAGCTCGCGACCGGGGCGTCCCAAACTGGCCGATCGGCCACACCTAGCTCAGACAGGCAGCGTCTCGATGACGCCTTGGGCGGCGCTGAGCAGTTCTTCGGGATCGGCTGGTTCGCTCGCGGCTGCTGCTTCTAGGCGCTTTTGCAGCTCCGCGTAGAGGGCGGCGCTGCGCTGGGCGTACCACTTTGCGCCCATGGCGAGAAGCGCGTTCCTGCCCGTTGGAATGTGGACGCCGTCGGACTTTGAAGTGATTACGAGGTTCTCGGCGGCGGCGAAAACTACTTCTCGGCCAGTAAAGCATCTGGCGAGGAAGTCGTCGAACTCGTCTTCGGTCTCGAACCTAGCTTCTGCAACTGCCTGTTCGGCCTTGGGCGCGACGGACACGTAGGCCCATAGGGAACGAGTCCCGGCCGTGGTGATGAGGGTGAAGATGACGAGCCGGCCGTCTAGGCGATAGCTGCCGCAGATCGGGAACTCGTACTTGTCCCAGACATCGATGTCCACAGCCGTCGGCACAGGGTGCCACGGTGGCTGGCCAGCGCGCACTAGCATGTCTAGGTTCATTGTTCTCATCCCTTGTCTTCAGTAAAGCACGCCGCGAAGGCCTTCCGCACGTGTGGCGGCCATGCAGGATCTGGCTCATCGAGCGGGTTGGCGTCTGGCCAGACGACAGAAACGTGGCCGTTGCCCTCGCCTTTGCGGCCGCACGTGTGGATCACCGCGAAGTTCGCGCTCCGAAGTTCCCCGGCCGTGGTGTAGCGGACACCAGCTCGCTCAACGTCAGATGGATGGGCAGGACGGCCTCCGTTTCGACGCATGCAAGCCTCAACCGTGGTCAGTCGGCCGCGCATCACGGATAGCTCGACTTCCATCGCTTCCGGCCGCGGTGAGTTGTTGTACTGGCCTCTCTGGCTGGCGTGATGGGTGAGGATCTCATCGTTCGCGATGCACTGACCTCCGCTGAGGTCTGTGGGGCATGCGTACTTACGTACCCACGTTGGCGGTGACTCCGACATGTGATCAGATTACAGATTGTTAGCAGTTTTGCCGGTCGGGAGCCATAAGTCCCACCTGCAGGTTGCCTTCGAGCGCTGGCACGAGAGGCGCTTCGGCAATGTGACTTGACGGTAATGGCGGGGAGCGTGCACATCTGGGGAGGCCCGGTAGCAGGCTGGCGGGGCGCGGATCGCCCCGCTGGCCGCCGGTATGGCGGCATCTAGGATTGGTCTAGGCCAGCCCAGGGGCCGGGATGACCACCGCTGGGAGGCTTCAGGGCATGTTGGGACTGAAGTTCCCAGGGGCCGTGCTAGCCAGGTTAGATGATGCAGCGGACACCGCCCTTGGCGTGTTTGCGATTAAAGAATCAAACGCTCTAAGCACGCTGTGCGCGAGCACAGGCGGTCTGGTCTGGGCGCAACTACGGTACTGGACGCGGTATGCTGTCGTGACTGCGCTCGTAGCTCAACGGATAGAGCATTTGACTACGGATCAAAAGGTTGGGGGTTCGAGTCCCTCCGAGCGCGCTCGTTTGAGACAGCGACGAACAAGCCCTGACCAGCACCTACTGGTCGGGGCTTCGTTCGTTTAGCGGGGGCCGGCGAGTGCGGGACCGCCTTGGGCGGTTACCTCAGGGTAACCAAACGTTACAGCGCTCTAACGGGCTGTGCCGCTAGAGCGTGCCGTCATCGGGCGCGTGCCAGCATTCGGGCATGCGACAGGTACTTACGCATGTGCCCTGCCCGGAGTGCGGGACATCCGGCGAATCGGATCCCGAGCAGAGCCACTGGCAGTGCGGCAACTGCGGTCAGGGTTTCTACCTGCGCCGCTGTATGGAGTGCTTCAGGGTCAGCTATGTCGACGGCTTGCAGGGATTTCACACGCCGTGGCCGTGCACCTGGTGCGGGCGGTACAACGAAGGCTTCAGGCAGAACCAGGACCCGGCTGCCGCAAGTGCGGCCGAGCTAGCCGCCGAAGTGCACCGCTACGGGGGTCCCGACAGCCCGGCCGGCCCGGTCACCGGCGGCCGGAACCGGACACCGGCGCACGGCATGGCCGCGACCGTGGCCGAGGACCCGGCCAGTCCAGGCGTGCCATCGCCGCGGCACGGGCAGGTCCCCACCTCAGCCCCGGGCAAGCGGCAATTCATGCGGAAACGCAGCGTCCTTGCTGGTGCGGCCGTCATGGTGGTGGTTGCCGGTACGCTAGCCGCCCTCTTGGGGGGGCCGGATCATGGCGGAAGCAATAAGCTGTCGCCGCTCCCAACTAAGTCGGCTCGGCCGACCTTTCCGGCGACGTCGACCGCCGCCACCATATCCTGCGCCTCGGGTTCGATCGAGCTTCTCGGCTCTTCCACTTTCGGCCCGCTCGTGCAGGCTGCGGCTAGCATTTACACGCGGCAGTGCCACGCTAGCATCAACGTGGTCTACGGTAACGTCGGCGGTAAAGGTGTAGACAGCGCCTATGCCGCGACGACGGTGAATGCGGCAGTGCAAAGTAATCCTGCGCAGGCCGGGTCAATGATCGCCATGTTCAACGGAGAAACCTCCAGCGCCCCGTTCCTGACGCCCGACCCGCTGGGCGTGCTCATTTTCGCCGTGGTCGCGCATACCGGTCTCTACCCCGGGTCGGACGTCAGCAGTAGTGAGCTGAAGCGGCTCTTCCTGCAGGGCGGCGAGCCCGGGAAGGTCGCGGTCGGCCGCCAGGCTGGCACGGGGACCCGGGTTACCCTCCTGGGCTTCCTCCAAAGCCATGGACCAGCGCCGCAAGCTTCTGGCAACGGCTGCCCGCCCCCGGCGGCGAGTGCTGCTTGCACCACAAACAGCAATTCGGCACTTCTCAGGTTCGTGAATGAAACGCGGAATGCGATCGGCTACGCGGAGGTTGACCACGAATCCAACGGGCATCCCGCTGGCTATCCCGACGCTTCCGTGCTCAGCATCGACGGCATCGCGCCCACGCCGGCGAACGTTCGCAATGGCTCGTATGATTTCGCGACCGTGGCCAACCTGTACATGCCCCCGCACCCATCGGCGCTAGCCAAGAGCTTCTACCATTACCTGCTGCAATATATTGCGGCGAATGAGTCGGAGGGCCTCATCACATGCTCCGGTGTGCCGCAGAAGCTGGAGGCTAACTGCTAGGCCCGCATGGCCGAATACGTAGACCTTACTCAGAATGCGCCCAGTCCGGCATGCGTGCGGGCATCCTGGAGCAGCCCGAGGCTGGCCAGGTCGTCCGGCTCGAACCAGAAATCCCACTCGGCCGGGCTCGCCCTGATCGCGCCGTCCATCGCCGTGACGCAGCGGCCGAAGGCGGTGGCGGTGTCGCCGTCCATCGGTACCGGTGGCGATATCTCGAGCACCTGGTGCCGGTAATCGGGCAACCGGTGGACGAACGCCATCAGCACCGGGGCACCGGTCAGCCGCCCCAGGGTCACCACCCCGGGCAGGAGCCTGGCCTGGTGCCCGAGGAAGGGCACGTCGATGGTCCGGGTCAGGTCCGCGTCAAGCGGTGCGGCGTCACTGCAGATGGTCACTACCTCGTTGCCCCTGAGCGCGGCCGCGGCCTGCGCCGCGACCTGCACCCGGCCCGGCCATGGCTCGATGTTCGGCCGCTGCCGGTGCCGCAGCATGCGCCGGGCGTAGACGATGTCCCAGAACCGCCGTACCGCGAACGACACGCCAGGCCGGTAATTCCACCACCAGCGCCCGATCGTGGTGAGCGGGAGCCCGCTGGCATGCAGCAGCGAGAAGGCGCTGACGTAGGAGCCGAAGTGGGCGCTGCACAGGATGGCACCCTTCCCCCCGGCCAGCGCCGCATCCAGGTGCTCCCGGCCGCGGACCTCCACCAGCTTCTCCAGGGGCTCGGCCCGGCCGCGCAACCGCATGACGTCGATCACCTGACAGGAGACTGACCGGAAGACGTCCCTGGCTACGCGCTGGACCGCTTCCTCGCTCAGTTCCTCGCCGAGTACCTCGCGCAGGCCATGGACCACCTGGGCCCGCTTCTGCGGCCAGTACCTGAAGCACTGGTCACCCCGCCAGCAGGCGACACCGTAGGCGAGGCTGGCAGGCAGGCGCGCCGTCAGCGGCGCCACCGCCAGCCAGTAGGCAACGGTCTCCGCGCGGCGCAGCAACTGGCCCGCTTCACCCATGACCGCCTGCCCGGCCTGAGGCCTTCCCGTCCCAGGAGCGGAGGCAGGCGCAGATGACATCTACGGTGTCGAAGTTCTCCGGGACTAGGTCCACGTCGTCCACCACGATGCCGAACCGCTCCTGGATGAACACCACGAGCCGCAGCAGGTTCAGCGAGTCCAGCACGCCCGTGTCAAGCAGCGAGGTGGCGTTCCCGAGCGGCAGCAGCGCCCGGTCCTGAACGAGCTCCCTGCTGATGAAGTCGTTGATGACCGCTTCCAAATCGGTCCCCCGCCCCTCGTCTCCCCGTAACGCGGTTGGCATCATGACCTGGACAGCAACGGGTCAATAGTGGCACGACCCGGCTAGCTACCGAGGGTTAACGCATGAATACAGCCCCGTCCCTCGTTATGGCACGAGCACGGATTCCGGGGTTGCTTCCCGTGGTTCCGTCACAGTTACCTACCATTGACCCGTTAACCCGAAGAGCCCCAGAAGGAGCCAGCCCGCATGGCCGACAACGCCCGTCCGCCCTTCCGTGCCGATCACGTCGGCAGTCTCCTGCGGCCCAAGGAGGTGCTCCAGGCCCGCGACGAGTTCGCGAAGGGCCAGATAAGCGCGGAGCAACTCGCGCAGGTGGAGGACGAAGCGATCCGCGATGCTATCCGCATGCAGGGCGAGGTTGGCCTTAAATCAGCGACCGACGGTGAGCTGCGCCGCCAGTCGTGGCACATGGACTTCATCTACCAGCTCGGCGGCATCACCAAGGTGCAAGACGAGACCATCAAGGTGGCGTTCCACAACAAGGACAAGAACTTCGAGTGGGCCCCGCCATCGGCGCACGTGACCGCGCCGGTCTCGCTGCCGCGGACGATCTTCGCCGACGCCTTCACCTTCGTCCGCGACAACGCGTCGGCCGGCCAGACGCCCAAGCTGACCATCCCGTCGCCGTCCATGGTCCACTACCGGGGCGGTCGCGACGCGATCTCCGCCGACGTCTACCCGGACCTGGCGCAGTTCTGGGACGACCTGGCCGCGGCGTATGCCGAGGAGATCAAGGGCCTGCACGCGCTCGGCTGCCGTTACCTGCAGCTCGACGACACGAGCCTCGCCTACATCAACGACCCGGTGCAGCGCGAGCACATCAGGAAGATCGGCGGTGACCCGCTGCACCAGCACGAGACCTACATCGCCACGATCAACAAGGCCCTGGCCGGCCGGCCGGCCGACATGACGGTCACCACGCACATGTGCCGCGGCAACAACCAGAGCATGTGGGCCGCCGAGGGCGGCTACGACTTCGTGGCCGACACCATGTTCAACAAGCTCAACGTGGACGGCTTCTTCTGCGAGTGGGACGACGAGCGCTCCGGCGGTTTCGAGCCGCTCCGCTACCTGCCCAAGGGCAAGCGCGTGGTCCTCGGCGTCGTCACCAGCAAGAACGGCGCGCTTGAGTCCAAGGACTTCATCAAGCGGCGCATCGAGGAGGCGGCCAGGTACGCCGACATCGACCAGCTCTGCCTGTCCGCGCAGTGCGGCTTCTCCTCCACGAGCGAGGGCAACGACCTCACCGAGCAGCAGCAGTGGGACAAGCTCCGCCTCATCGTCGAGGTCGCCGAGGAGATCTGGGGCGACTAGGGCCGTTCTGCGCTCATGGTTGTGGCAACCAGCCGCCTATAACCGGCTCGTTGCCACAACCATGCGAGGCCGGGCGTTGGTTACTCGGATTCCTTCCAGGCGGAGACGTCGTCCCGGTAGGTGTACGGGTTGTTGAGGGTCTCGTGCTCCGGAATCTCCGGGTGCATGCCCTTCTCCCACTCCTCCGCGCCGTGCTCGGCCTTGAGGTACTCGATGGTCGACTCGATAGCAGCCTTCGCCGCGCCCAGGTCAACGCCGACCAGCTTGTGGTCGTGCTTCACTACCTTGCCGTTCACCAGGACGGTGTGCACGTCGGCCCGGCCCGCCTGGTACACCACGTGGCCGTAGGGGTGCAGGATCGGGAAGGAGACCGGCGAGCTGTCGTTCTTGATCAACACTAGGTCGGCCTTCTTGCCCACCTCGACGCTGCCGATCGCGGAGTCGAGGCCGAGGGCCTTCGCGCCGCCCCGGGTGGCGTAGTCCACCACGTCCTCGGCCCGCAGGATGTGGTTGGTCAGGCCCACGCCCTTGCCATGCGCCTCGAAGTGCTCCATCGCGCGGTCGGCGTTGAGGGTGGCCCGCATCGCGCTGAAGAGGTCGGCGCTCCACCAGACGCTGGTGTCCATGGACAGCGACACCGGGATGCCGTACTTGCGCAGTTTCCAGGTCGGCGAGTAGCCCTGGCCGGCATTGCACTCGCTCTCGGTGGAGATCGAGGCGTACCCGCCGGTTGCGGCGATCTTGTGGTAGCTGTCCGGGGTGAGCGTGGCCGCATGCACGTAGACCGTGCCCGGCGTCATGTAGCCGCCGTCATACATCTGGTTGATGCCGACGTCGCCGGTGACGTTGTACACGCCAGCGTGCGTAGTCACCGAGGCGCCGAGGTCGCGGGCGACGTCGAAGGCCGCCTTCTCAGGGAAGCCCTCGATGCCCGGCAGGTCGAAGGCCAGCTGGAAGCCGAGCATGTCGCCCTTGCCGTCGATCCGGCGGGTGTAGAAGTCGCGGAACTCCGGAGTCGTCGCCCACTCCCACGCGCCCGCGAAGATGTTGCCGTAGCCGAGGACGAACCGGCCGGGAACCGACTCGAGCGCGTCGACCGCCGCGTCGGCGTGCTCGGTGGTCCGCAGGCCGTGCGACCAGTCGACGCTGGTGGTCACGCCGGCGTCGATCGCCTCGATGGCGGAAAGCAGGTTGCCCGCGTAGTAGTCCTCGGGACGGAAGATCTTGCCCCACTGCAGGTAGTAGTAGACGAAGTACTGGGTGAGGGTCCAGTCGGCGCCGTACCCGCGCATGGCCGTCTGCCACATGTGCCGGTGCGTGTCGACCATGCCCGGCATGACGATGCCGCCGGCCGCGTCGATCTCCGCGGTGCCATCCGGCACCTCGAGGCTGTGGCCGACCGCAGCGATCCTCATCCCGGAGATCAGCACGTCGGCGTTTTCGAGGACCGTGTGCGCGTCGTCCATCGTCAGCACGGTCGCGTTACGGAACACAACCGGCTGGCCCGGCTGCGGTGCAGTCATGGGAAACCTCCACGGTGAGGGCGCTCGTCACGAGCGGGCACGGACGTTCGTCCGTTAGTCGGTCACCAGAAACTCCATCGGAACACTGTCCCTTTCTCCCCCCCGATGTCAAGTGCCCTGAACTGCCATATTCGAACGCTCGCTGATGTTGGCTTGTCCGCACTGCGGACAGCAGGCCGCTAAAGCGCTAGAGTGCGGGGGACGCCGACAAGGGCGGCTGTTTGGGGAGGTAAGGGTGGCTCGTCGGGATGACAGCCCGGACTTCATCGAGGCGATCGCGCGCGGCCTCGACGTCATCCGTGCCTTCAGGGCGGGCCAGCCGGTCATGTCGCTGGCCAGCGTGGCCGCCGCGAGCTCGCTGCCACGGCCCACGGCCCGCCGCATCCTGCTGACGCTCGAGCATCTCGGCTACGTCAGGCAATCGGGCCCGCAGTCGGCCGGCCAGGGACCTGGCCTTTCACCCGGCGGCTACGAGCTCACCCCCCGGGTGCTCGACCTTGGCATGTCGTACGTGCTGTCCCGTGGCCTGTGGGAAATCGCGCGGCCGCACATGGAAACCCTCGTCGCTCGCACCCGCGAGTCCAGCTCGATCGCGCAGCTGGACGGTTCGGACATCGTGTACGTCGCGCGGGTCGCGGTGCCCAAGATCGTGACGCTCTCGGTGACGATCGGCACGCGCTTTCCCGCGATGCAGACCTCGCTCGGCAAGGTCCTGCTCGCCGCGCTGCCGCCGGCGGAGGCGGAACGGGTGCTTGCCGAGTCGTCAAGGTCAGGCATCACCCCGCGCTGGCAGCCGGACGCGGCCGAGCGCGCCGCGGCGCTGCGCGAGGTGCGGGCGCGCGGCTGGGCGCTCACCAACGAGCAGCTCGCCCCGGGCATCCGCTCGGTCGCCGTCCCCCTGCGGGACGGCGAAGGCCGGGTGATCGCCGCGCTCAACGTCAACGCGCACGCCGCGGAGACACCGCTCGACGTGCTTACCGGACAGCACCTGCCGCTGCTGCTCCAGGCGGCCGGGTCGATCAGCGCGGACTGGGCCGCATGCCAAGGAACGCCGCAGGTTACCGTGGTGCCAGGTGGTCCCGCTGGCAGCGGGGCCGGGTCTGCCGACGAGTCGTCTTGACAGCGCTTGGCGCTGCCAAAGATACTCGGCAGACGGACAGATGTCCGTTATGCGGACAGTGGCCCGGATGGAAAGGTCGCCATGAGCGCGCGTTGGATGGCAAGTGAGCGGAGTGGCACGGCATGACGGATGCGACAAGGCCCGGTCCGCTCTCCGGCCTGCTCGTCGCCGACTTCTCCCGGGTCCTGGCCGGCCCCTACTGCACCATGCTGCTCGCCGACCTCGGCGCGGACGTGATCAAGGTGGAGTCGCCTTCCGGCGACGACACTCGCAGCTGGATGCCCCCGGTCACCGCGGACGGCACCTCGACCTACTTCCTCGCGATCAACAGGAACAAGCGGTCGGTCGCGCTCGATCTCAAGGACGAGGGCGACCGCGCGCTCGCGCGGGAGCTCGCGCGCCGCGCGGACGTGTTCGTGCAGAACTTCAAGCCGGGCGGGCTGAAGAGCTACGGCCTTGACTACGAGGCGGTCAGCGCGCTCAACCCGGCGGTCATCTACGCCTCCATCAGCGGCTTCGGCAGCGCGGGCGGCAAGGACTACCCGGGTTACGACCTCATGGTCCAGGCGATGTCCGGGCTCATGTCGCTTACCGGCGACCCGGATGGCCCACCGTACCGCGCGGGCATCTCGGCGTTCGATGTGATCGCCGGCCTGCACACCGCGATCGCGATCCTCGCCGCGCTCAACCACAGGAACGCGACCGGCGAAGGACAGCACCTGGAGGCGTCGCTGATGGCGTCGGCGATGTCCGGCATGGTGAACCAGACGAGCGCCTACGCGGCGGGCGGCGTGGTGCCGTTCCGTATGGGCAACTCGCACCCGAGCCTGTTCCCCTATGAGCCGTTGCCCACCGGCGACGGCGACCTGATCGTCACGGCAGGCAACGACGCGCAGTTCCGCAAGCTGTGCGACGTACTCGGCGCGCCTGAGCTGCCCGACGACCCTAGGTTCAGCAGCAACCCGGGCCGGACCGCCAACCGCGACGTGCTGAAGCCGTTGCTCGCGAAGAAGCTCGCGGCCAAGTCGGCTGGTGAGTGGTTCGACGCGCTCATCTCGGTCGGCGTACCGTGCGGTCCGATCAACACCGTGGACAAGGGCATCGAGTTCGCCGAGAAGATCGGTCTTGAGCCGATCGTCACCGCGGGCAGCGGGATGAGGACCAGGCCGACAATGCGGCACCCGGTCACCTTCTCCAAGACGCCCGCCAGCTACCCGCTCGCCCCGCCCGAGCTCGACGAGCAGGGCGATGAGATCCGCGGTTGGTTGAGTGAGGGACGGGAGGGACGGGAGGGATGAGCACGTCGGAGCACCAGTACCCGACCTCGCTCGGCACCTCGGATGCCGACAAGATCACTCTGCTCGGCCAGGACCTGGCCGAGGACCTCATGGGCAAGGTCGGCTTCGGCGAGCTGGTGCTGTGGATGGTGACGCAGCGGCGCCCGACCCCGTCGCAGGTGCGCGTCTTCGAGTCGGTGCTCGTCGCGCTCGCCGACCACGGCTTCACGCCGACTGCCATCGCCGCCCGGCTCACCTACCTGTCGGCGCCCGACTCGCTGCAGGGGGCGATCGCGGCCGGCCTGCTCGGCGGCGGATCTCGCTTCCTCGGGGTCACCGAGGACTGCGGCCAGTACCTGGCCGCCGTGCTCGCGGAGGCTGGAGAGATCCCGGCCGACGATGTTCGCCCGCACGACAAGGCGCTTTATGACGCACTCGCGCTGGACGCCGTGACGCAGGCGCGCGCCGCGCGGAAGTTCGTGCCCGGCCTCGGCCACCCGGTGCACAAGGTCCGCGACCCGCGCACACCGCGTCTCATCCAGATCGCGACAGAAGAGGGCACGCGCGGCCCGCACCTGCGGCTGTTCGAGGCGATCGGCCGGGTGCACCCGCAGGTACTCGGCCGGACGCTGCCGCTCAACGGAGCGGGCGTCTGCGGCGCGGTCCTCGCCGACCTGGGCCTGCCGCTCGCCATGCTGCGCGGGTTCGCGCTGCTCGCGCGGACCGGCGGGCTCCTCGGCCAGCTGGCCGAGGAGCAGCGCGCGCCGATCGCGAACGATATCTACATGCATGTCGACAGGAACGCCAAGTACGTAGTACCGAAGTCTGAGTAAATCCCCGTATCCCTGATTCACGGCAAGGGAGCCGCCATGGCGACCATCGCAGCGGTTATCGCCTCGACCCACCACCCGTTCTACTACCGCGCTTCCACGTCGACCGGCGCGGACCGGCCGCCGTTCGCCGACGAGTGGGTCGCCAAGATCACCTCGTTCCGCGAGACGCTCACCCGGGCCAACCCCGACGTGCTCGTGCTGGTGGGCAGCGACCACTTCCACCAGGTCTGGCTCGACAACGTGCCGCAGTTCCTCGTCGGCAAGCAGCCGTTCTACGACGCCAACTGGCACAACGAGCAGCGCGAGTTCGGCCTGCCGAGGATGTTCTTCACCGGCCAGGAAGACCTGTCGACGCACATCCTGCGCGCCGGGCTCGACGCGGGCTTCGACCTCGGGTTCAGCAACGAACTGCGGATCGACCACAGTGTCACCTGCCCGATGATCACGCTGCGGCCGGAGTGCGACCTGCCGATCGTGCCGATCTACACGAACATCTTCGCGCCGCCGCTGCCGCAGCCGAAGCGGTTCGTCCAGCTCGGCAAGATGATCCGCGAAGTCGTCGAATCCTGGCCAAGCAACCTGCGGGTCGCGATCATCGGCACCGGGCACCTCTCGCTTGAGTTCGGCCCGCGCCAGTTCGGCCCGCACGGGCCCGACCCCGAATTCGACCGCAAGGCCGTCGAGTGGATCGCCACCGGCGACATCGAGAAGGCCCTCGGCGAGGTCTCGCTGGAAAGCCTGTGGCTGCCCGGCAACGCTACCCACGGGTTCCTCGACTTCATGCTGATGATGGGCACCGCCGGAGCGGGCGAGAAGGCCGACTACGTCGACACGCTCGACCTGTTCCACACCATGGAGGCCTACTTCACCTGGTACCCGAAGGGCGGGTCGGCGCAGTGAGCAAATACCTCCTTGACAAGTTCCTTTACACCGTTGACCGCGACCCCGAGCTGGTCGAACGGTACCGCGAGGACCCGCGGGGCTTCGTCGAGTGGTGGGAGGCCGAGCGGGCCAACGTCATACTCAACGTGCTCACCAGCGAGCAGACCACCTGGCTCAAGTTCGACGACGTTGAGCGGGAGGCCCTGGCCACGTTTGACATCGTCAAGCTCTTCGAGCTCGGCGCGCACCCGTTCCTGTTCCTGACCCTCGGCATCGCGATGTTCGAGCGCGACTACACCGAACCCCTCGGTTACCAGCTCGAATTCGCCCAGCGGCTGTCCCACTTCGCGCTGCCGTATCCGGATATTTCCACCTGACCCTGGCTTATCTACCGTCCTCGCCCCCGTCCTTCCTGGACGGGGGCGATACGTTTGCGCCATGACCACCGAAGGGGATCGGGTCGCCGGGTTCGGGCGGCTTGAGGACGGGCTCAAGCAGAGCGGCCCGTGGTACACCTGGGGACCCTACGTCAGCGAGCGGCAGTGGGGCACGGTCCGCGAGGACTACAGCGATGACGGCGACGCGTGGCACTACCTGCCGTTCGACCACGCGCGGTCGCGGGCCTACCGGTGGGGTGAGGACGGCCTCGCCGGGTTCAGCGACGTCCACCAGAACCTGTGCGTCGGCCTCGCGCTGTGGAACGGCAGGGACGCCTTCCTCAAGGAGCGGCTGTTCGGCCTGACCGGGCCAGAGGGCAACCACGGCGAGGACGTCAAGGAGCACTGGTGGTACACCGACGCCGTGCCGAGCCACGCCTGGAACACCTGGCGCTACCACTACCCCCAGGCCCCGTTCCCCTACGACGAGCTGCGGGCGGAGAGCGCGCGCAGGGACCGGCGCGCGCCGGAGTACGAGATCCTCGACACCGGCATCTTCGACCAGGACCGGTACTGGGTCACTGAGGTCACCTACGCCAAGAGCGACGACGCGGCCGACCTGCTCATCGAGATCAGGGTGACCAACGCCGGCCAGGACGCCGACACCATCCACGTGCTGCCGACCGCGTGGTTCCGCAACACCTGGTCCTGGGACGGCTCCGCGAAGCCGGGATTGCGGCTCGCGGCCAACGACCCTGGCGACGCGGCGAGCGGCGTCGACGTCGACCACCCCTTCCTCGGCCCGCTTGAGCTGCTCGCGGGCACCGCGTCGGACGGGACCGTCCCCACGCCGCTGTTCTGCGAGAACGAGACCAACGACGAGCGGCTGTTCAACTCACGGTCGGTCACCAGGTACCCCAAGGACGGCATCAACGACCACGTGGCCGGCGGCGCCGCCACGGTGAACCCGGGGCAGGCGGGTACCAAGTGCGCGTTCTGGTACACGCTGACGGTGCTGCCGCAGGAGACGGCCACCGTCCGGCTGAGGCTGCGACCCAGAGCTGCCAGTGGGACCACGCCTTCGTTCGGGACCGCTTTTGACACTGTCCTGGCCAAGCGAAAGGCCGAGGCGGACGAGTTCTACCTGGCGCTGACCCCCGCGGGCGCCAGCGCCGACGAGGCCAGCGTCATGCGGCAGGCGTTCGCCGGGATGCTCTGGTCCAAGCAGTTCTACCACTACAACGTGGCGGCCTGGCTGGACGGCGATCCCGCGCAGCCGGCGCCGCCGCGGGAGCGCGAGCTCAACCGCAATGGTCGCTGGCGCAACTTCGATGCCTTCGACATCATGTCGATGCCCGACAAGTGGGAGTACCCGTGGTTCGCCGCGTGGGACCTCGCCTTCCACTGCGTCTCCCTGGCGCACGTCGACCCCGGGTTCGCCAAGTACCAGCTGGTGGTGCTGTGCCGGGAGTGGTTCCAGCATCCGAACGGCGCGCTGCCGGCCTACGAGTGGGACTTCGGCGACATCAACCCGCCAGTCCAGGCGTGGGCGGCGCTCGAGGTGTTCGCGCTCGACGGCGGCAAGGACCTTGACTTCCTCGCGCGGATCTTCGACAAGCTGCTCGTCAACTTCACCTGGTGGGTGAACAGGGAGGACGCCTTCGGCAACAACCTGTTCGAGGGCGGTTTCCTCGGCCTTGACAACATCGGCCCGATCGACCGCTCCCACCTGCCGGAGGGCACGATCCTCGAGCAGTCGGACGCGACGGGCTGGATGGCGTTCTACGCGCTGTCGATGTGCCGGATCGCGCTCGTGCTGTGGCGCAACGGACGCCGCCATGGCGCCGACCTGGTGCTGAAGTTCCTTGAGCACTACGCGGGCATCGCCGACGCGCTCGCGGCGCAGGGGATGTGGGACGACGCCGACGGGATGTTCTACGACCACCTGTGCCTGAAGAGCGGAACGGTCATTCCGGTCAAGGCCAGGTCCATGGTGGGCATGATCCCGCTGCTCGCGGTCGCCGTGATCGACGAGCAGATGATCATGAGCGCGCTGAGGTTCGGCAAGGGGTTCTCGGCCTTCCTCGACCGGCACGGGCTCGCCCTTCCCGAGTCCCGCCGGGACAAGGACCTCGTGCGGCCCAACCACAGCGAGGTGGCAGAACACGGTGAGCGCCTGCTGCTCAGCGTCGTCGGGGTCGACCGGCTGCGGCAGCTGTTCGCCTCGCTGTTCGACGAGTCGAAGTTCCTGTCGCCGTACGGCCTGCGCAGCCTGAGCGCGGTGCACAGGGACGAGCCGTACGTGCTGCACCTGGAGGGCACGACCGCGACGATCGACTACGAGCCGGCCGAGTCGACTACCGGCATGTTCGGCGGCAACTCCAACTGGCGCGGCCCGGTGTGGTTCCCGCTGAACTATCTGGTGATCAGCACCCTGCTCAAGTACCACAACTTCTTCGGCGACGACTTCACCATTGAGTACCCGACCGGGTCCGGCAGTAAGCTCACGCTCGCCGAGGTCGCCGACGACCTGCGCGGGCGGCTCGTCTCGATCTTCACAAGGAGCGCTGACGGGCGGCGCCCCTGCTACGGCTGGGTGGACAAGCTGCAGCACGACCCCAGATGGCGGGACAACATCTACTTCAACGAGTACTTCCACGGCGACAACGGGGCCGGGCTCGGCGCGAGCCACCAGACCGGGTGGACCGGGCTGATCGCGGACGTGATCCGCCGCCGCCATGGCGCGGTGCCGGAGACCGTCAACCTGATCCACGACCTCCTCTACCCGGGGAGCGACGCGTGAGCGAGTCGCCGGTGCTCAAGGCCAGGCCGAGCAACGACGCCGTGCTCGGCGCGACCGTGGTCCAGGGCGGGGTGAACTTCGCGGTCGCCTCAACGGTCGCGGAGTCCGTCACCGTCTGCCTCTTCGACTCCGGCGGCGCGGAGACCAGGTTCGACCTCGACGACTATGACGCCGGGGTGTGGCATGGCGTCGTACCCGGCATCGGGCCCGGCCAGGCCTACGGTTACCGGGTAACCGGACCGTTCGAGCCGGCGAGGGGCCTGCGCTGCAATCCGGCCAAGCTGCTCCTTGACCCCTACGCCCGCGCCGTGACCGGCAGCGTGACGTGGGACCAGGCGCTGCGCAGCGACAACGACACCGATTCCGCGCCCTTTGTGCCCAGGTCCCTGGTGACCGACCAGGCCGGGTATGACTGGGAAGGCGACACCCCGCTGCACCGCGGGCCCGCCGACTCGGTTCTCTACGAGGTGCACGTCAAGGGCTTTACCGCCCGGCACCCGGACGTCCCGGCCGAGCTCCGCGGAACCTACGCGGGGCTTGCGCACGACGCGCCCACGGCGTACCTGCGCGACCTCGGCATCACCGCGGTGGAACTGCTGCCGGTGCACGAGCACGTGCCGGAAGGCTTCTTGACTGACCGGGGCCTCACCAACTACTGGGGCTACAACACCATCGGCTTCTTCGCCCCGTATCAGGGCTACTCGGCGGCGGTCCGCGCCGGAGGCGCTGGCGGCCAGGTTAACGAGTTCAAGGACATGGTCAAGGCGCTGCACCGGGCGGGCATCGAGGTGATACTCGACGTGGTCTACAACCACACCGCCGAGGGCAACGAGAACGGCCCGACGCTCAGCTTCCGCGGCCTGGACAACGGTATGTACTACCGGCTTGCGCCCGGCGACGCGAGCAGTTACTACGACACGACCGGCACCGGGAACTCACTGAACGCGGGCAACCCGTACGCGCTGCGGCTCATCATGGACAGCCTCAGGTACTGGGTGTCGGAGATGCACGTAGACGGCTTCCGCTTCGACCTGGCGGCCACCCTCGGCCGCGAGGGTGACAACCGCTTCGATCAGCTCTCCGCGTTCTTCGACCTGGTCGCGCAGGACCCGGTGATCGGCCAGACGAAGCTGATCGCCGAGCCGTGGGACGTCGGCCAGGCCGACAGCTACGACCTCGGGCAGTTCCCCGCCCAGTGGCAGGAGTGGAACGGCAGGTACCGGGACGCCATGCGCGACTTCTGGCGCAGCAAGGACGTCGGCGTCGCGGAGTTCGCGACCCGGTTCGGCGGATCGTCGGACTTGTACGGCGCGGCTCGCCGCCGCCCGACCGCCTCGGTGAACCTGATCACCGTGCACGACGGCTTCACGGTGCGCGACCTGGTCTCCTACAACGACAAGCACAACGAGGCGAACGGCGAGGACAACAGGGACGGCACGGATGACAACCGGTCATGGAACTGCGGCGCGGAGGGCCCGACCGACGACCCGGACGTCAACGCGCTGCGGGCCAGGCAGTCCCGCGCGCTGCTGTCCACGCTGCTGCTGTCGTTCGGCCTGCCCTTGCTGCTCGGCGGCGACGAGCTCGGCCGTACACAGGGCGGCAACAACAACGCCTACTGCCAGGACAACGAGATCTCCTGGTTCGACTGGGCCCACGCCGACGCCGAGCAGCTCGGCTACGTGAAGCGGCTCCTTGCCCTGCGCCGCGAGCACCCGGTGTTCCGGCGCAAGCGCTACCTTGCGGGCGCCGCGGCGAACGAGCTGCGCTGGTTCTGCGCCGCTGGCGCGCCGATGAGCGGCGAGCAGTGGGCCGACCCGGCCATGCACGCGATCGCGGTCTACCTGGACGGCACCGACGCGCCCGATGATGCGGAGGACGGCACGCCGCTGCTTGACGACGACTTCCTCATCGTGGTCAACGCCTACTGGGAGCCGGTCACGTTCACGATCCCGGCGGTACGCGAGGCGCCGCAGACCTGGTTCGTCGAGCTGGACAGCTACGACACCGCCGTCTCGGCCACCCGCGTCTTCCCCAAGCACACCGGCGATACGGTGGCCGTCCGCCCCCGTTCGCTGATGGCGCTGCGCGCCCCCCGTGCGGAGTAATGCGTAACCGGTGGGCCACCGCCGTGCGTCGATCTCGGGCGAAGGCACCACGGCCCCCCGACAAGGGTGACTACACGCGTGGCTCGCACCGGCCACAATCCGATCGTACGCCCGTCGTTCAGGCCTCTGCCACCAGCTCCTCCGGGGTCTCCTGACGGGCAGGCTGGTCGCCGAGGGTGAACGCGGCGAGCAGGCCAGCGACGATAACCAGCCCGGCGGAGAGGTAGAACGCCGCCTTCAGGCCGTCGCTGAAGGCCGCATCGGTGGCGGCCTCGACCTGGGCGACGAGCGCGCCCTGGCTCGCGTACTTCGAGAGGTAGGCGTTGATCTGGCCGGTCTCGATGATCTTGACGATGAGCGGCTTGAACGCCATGACGGCGGCCTTGTTGGCGGCCGACACGTTCAGGGCATTGATGTGGCTGTCGAGGGTCGAGTTGAGGCGGGAGAAGACCAGGGCGCCGAGCACGGAGGCGCCGGCCACCGCGCCGAGCTCGCGGCTGGTGTTGGCGACCGAGGCGGCCATGCCCGACCGCTGCGCGGGGACGGCGTTGAGCACGGCGGCGGTGACCGGGACGACGGTGATGCCGATGCCGATGCCGGCCAGGGCGAGGGCCAGCGTCAGGGCGGGGTAGTTGGGGTGCTGGGTGATCTGCGGGCTCGCGAGCAGCAGGCCCGTCGCGAACGCCGCGCAGCCGATGGTGATCGGCCAGCGCGGCCCGGTCCGCCCGGTCCAGTAGCCGGCGATCAGCGACCCGACGATCATCAGGGCGGTCATCGGCGCGAACACGAGGGCGACCTTGTAGCCGGAGTCGACCGGGACTTCGACCAGGTAGAGCGCGGTGATGAAGAAAATCGCGAACGTCGCCAGGTAGGTGCAGAACGCGACGACGTTCGGCACGGTGAAGTGCGGCAGCCGGAACAGCCGGACGTCGAGCACCGGGTGGGCGGCGCGCCGCTCCCGCAGCACGAACGCGACGGCGAGCACCACGGCCGCGCACAGCAGCGCGATCACCTCGGGGGCGGTGAAGCTCGCCGTCTCCGAGTCGATGACGGCGAACATGAGCGTGGCGAGCGCGCCCGCGCCGAGGACGGTGCCCAGGGTGTCGACGCGGGAGGCCGTCGGGTCGGAGCTTTCCGGCACGGTGATCGCGACGGCGATGAGCGCGATGAGGCCGAAGAGCAGGTTGAACCAGAAGATGCCGCGCCAGCTCCACGCGCCGATGAGCAGGCCGCCGATCACCGGGCCGAGGGCGAGCGCGAGCCCCGCGACGGCGGACCAGATGCCGATCGCCCAGGCGCGCTCGCGGCTGTCGCTGTACATCTGCCTGATGACCGACAGCGTGCCCGGCTCGCTCGCCGCGGCGCCGAGGCCCATGATGGCCCGGCCGGCGATGAGCGTCTGCGGGTTGGGGGCGAGGGCGCACAGTACGGAGCCGGCGCAGAAGACGCCGGCCCCGGCCAGCATGACCTTCTTGCGGCCGAGTTCGTCGCCGATCATGCCGCAGGCCAGCATGAGCGCGGCGAACGTGAGCGCGTAGGCGCCGACCACCCACTGCAGCTGGGCGACGGACGCCTGGAGGTCGGTCTGCAGGCTGCCGAGCGCGACCGAGACGACCGTGTTGTCGAGGAACGTCAGGAACAAGAGCAGGCACAGCGCCGCGAGCGCGACCGCGGTCGCCCCGTCGCGCCCGCCACCGAATCGTGCGCCCCGCGGGACCCGGCGCGTTGTGGGGTTAACTCGCATGGTTACGCGTCCCTTTGGTCGGCGTTCCTTGAGTGTGCGGACTAGTTGAGCAATGGCCGAATTATTCCTTAGCAGCCATTGTCCATCCGCCAGGCAAAGCCCGCCGAAGATCGCCGACGCGCACGTCAGTATCGACGCACATATCAGCGATTGCCCAGGTAAGGGCCTCATTGATTCACGTGAAACGAGGGTCAGCGCGCCTTGGTCCGGTACAGGTGCACGGCAAGGGGCGCGAATATCACCAGCATCGCCGCGGCCCAGCAGATCACCGCCAGCTCGGGATGCTGTTCCGGCCAGGCACGCACCGCGTTCGCCGGGTTGGGGTTGCCGAATAGCTGGCGGCACGCGGCGGCAAGCGACGACATCGGGTTCCACTCCGCGACGGGCTGCAGCCACCCCGGCATGCCCTGCGTCGGCACGAAGGCGCTCGAGATGAAGGTCAGCGGCAGGAAGATGATGAACCCGGCCTGCTGCGCTACCTCAGCACTGCGCAGCACCATGCCGAGGCAGACACCGGCCCAGGTGAACGCGTAGCCGAAGAGCAGCGCGAGCGCGAACGCCTCGGCCGCGTGGCCGACACCGCCGGTGATCCGCCAGCCGATCGCCAGGCCGACGAGCGCGACGGCGATCGCGCCGATCACCTGCGTGAGCAGGTCGGCGATCGTCCGCGCGGTCAGCACGGCCGCCCGGGACATCGGCAGTGACCGGAAACGGTCGATGAGCCCCGTTTCCATGTCGCTGACCACCGCGACCGCGGTACCAGGCGCGGTCTGCGCCAGGGACATGCCGAGCATGCCGCCGATCAGGTAAGAGTGGTAGCTGCCCCCGCCGGGGACGCCGATCGCGCCGCCGAAGACGTAGGCGAACATCAGCACGAACATGACCGGCTGGATGGTCACGTCGGACAGCGTCTCCGGCTCGCGCCTGATCCGCGCGATCGACCGCCTGGTCAGCACCCAGACATCGCCGAGGAACTGGGTGAATGCGCCGCGGTGCGCGGTCAGGTCCGCCGCCGTCAGCGGCTTCGTGGCCCGTGCCGTCGTGGCCAGCGTTGTCGTGGTCATCCGACCGCTACCTCCGAAGTGAGGGTGAGGAACACATCGTCCAGTGATGCGCCGCGCACCGCGATGTCGGTGACCTTGACCCCAGCAGCGTCCAGGGCGCGCACCACCTCGGTGGCCAGCCCATCGGCGGCGGTCACGGGCAGGTCCAGGATCTGCCCGCCCTCGTTCTGGCTCACCGGGCGCGTCGTGAACGGGCGGAGTGCCGCCGCGGCGGCGGATGCGTCGGACTCCTCGGCGAGCGTGATCAGCAGCCGCTGGCCGCCGAGGGAGGCCTTCAGCTCGCTCGGCGTGCCTTCGGCGATGACCTTGCCGCCGTCGATGACCGCGATCCGGCCGGCGAGCTGGTCGGCCTCGTCGAGGTACTGGGTGGTCAGCAGCAGCGTGGTGCCGTCAGCGACGAGCTGGCGCACGATCTCCCACATCAGCGCCCGGGCACTCGGGTCGAGCCCGGTCGTCGGCTCGTCGAGGAACAGCACCGCGGGGTGCCCGATCAGGCTCGCCGCCAGGTCAAGGCGGCGGCGCATTCCGCCCGAGTAGGTCTTGACCGCCCGCGAACCGGCCTCGGTGAGGTCGAACTGCTCAAGCAGCTCATCCGCCCGCCGCCTGGCCGCCCTTCCGGTCAGCCGGCTGAGCTGACCGATCATGATCAGGTTGGACCGGCCGGTGAGGTACTCATCCAGGGCCGCGTACTGCCCGGTCAGCCCGATGAGCCGGCGGACTCCGGCGGCCTGGCTCGCCACGTCTTGGCCGAGCACCCGCGCCTGGCCGTCGTCCGCGCGCAGCAGCGTGGCCAGCACCCGCACGGCCGTGGTCTTGCCTGCCCCGTTCGGGCCGAGCAGCCCGTAGACGGTGCCCTGCTCAACCCTGAGGTCGAGCCCGTTCAGTGCCCGGGTCTTGCCGTAGTGCTTGACCAGGCCCTCCGCCTCGATGGCGGGCGTGTCGCTCATGGGGTCTCCGCTGAGTTCTCGTACGGTGTACTAGTAATCGTACGACGTACGATAGCAAGCCGGCCGCCCTGAGTCAACGAGATATATCGTAAACTTCGCTTCACATGGGACCGTATCGCGGCATGCTAAGCCCCAATCGTTGATCTTGATTCGAAAAGATCTTGGAAATTAATCCATTCATCTGCATCTGAACGTTGAAAGAGTTAATTCGATTAGCTACAATGTTCGTAGCGTTATGCTTCTCAGAGTAATGAATCGGAAGGAGGGTCGGCATGGGCGGAATGAGTGGACAGACGCCCGCCGGCGGCCCGCTTCCGGATGACGACGACCCGCGGCCTGCCTGGTTCGTCGCGGAGGATGACTTTGACCTGGATGAGCACTTCGCCTGGCTCGTCGGAGAGATCGAGGCGGGCCGCCAGCAGCCTCCGCCGGAGTCCGCGGTTGACGGCCCCCGGCTGGGGCCTGCTGGACGCCGAGGAGGCCCAGGCGGTTGTCCGGGCCGCCGCCCGGCATCCAAGAACGCGCTGGTGCTTCACCCTCACGGCGCCTGACGGCACCGCCATCGCGCACGCCTGCGCCAAGGGACAGCACTCCTGGCAACCTCCCGGCCCACCGGGCCGCGAACAGCGCCGAGATCCCGGCGGCCCCCCGACACCACAGCAGGCAGCCCAGCTAGCGGACTTGCTGCGCGGCTTCGCCGTCACCTTCGAGCCCGTGGCCAGGGATACCTGCGATCACCGGCACGCCGAAGACCGCTACGTCCCGAGCCGCAAGCTCAGGCACCTGCTTCGGGCCCGCAACCAGACCTGTACCGCGCCCGCGTGCAACGCCCAGGCCGTGTTCAGCGACCTCGACCACACGGTCCCGTACCCCGACGGCGCTACGGACCAGTGCAACCTGAACCCGAAATGCCGGCGGCACCACCGGACTAAGCAGGCTCCAGGGTGGACGACGGCCCAGCCGGCCCCGGACACCGTAACGTGGACCACCCCATCGGGCCGCAGCCACACCACAACTCCCACTATCTACGACCTCTAGGCACCGACCCTCTATGCATTCCCCCCGATCCCTAGGTACCGCCTGCGGTACCTAGGCCGGCTCCGGATATCGGTATCTTTGCCGATTGCGGGGCTACCGAACGTACCGTACGGTGGTGGCCGAACGGGAAGTCTTTTCGTCAACGGTCAATGTTGTTGGCGCGGTTTCCTGTTGGACCGGCAGGTTTAGGGGCGTGTCTTCCCGGTAGCGGAGCTGACTGTGATGGAGCACGTATCGCGCCGTATAGCCCTCAGGGCTGTGCAGGTCGTGATCGTGGCTGCCGGGATTTTCTTCCTTCTTCTTCTCGTCTCGCACCAGGCGCACGCCGCGACCCTCGATGATCAACCTGCTCCCGCCCTGATCACGTCCTCGGTCACGGGCAGTCAGGCCTCGGGCAGCTCGGCCTCGGCTGACGCGGTGACCGGCCCGGTCGGGTCGGTCGTCGGCACTGTCACCGCCGCGCTGGGCTCGGCGACCGCCCCGGTCACCGCCACGGATCCTGGCGGGTCATCCTCCTCGGGCGCGGCGCCTTCCGCTCCGCCTGCCAATTCTGGGACCGCTCCGTCATCCGGTGGCGCCGCCCCGGCATCTCCAGCGGCCGCTCCGCCGTCCGGTGCCACTGGCCTGGTTCCGGGTGCGGCCGCTAAGGTCTCCGCGGCAACCGCCAAGGTCTCCGCTGCTGCCACTGAGGTGTCGGCCCCAGCCGCGCCGACAACGCATGCCGGAGGCACCCCGCCCGCCGCGGTCACCAAGGTGACCGGCGCCGCTACGAAGACCCTGCGGGCGATGGCCGGCGCTACGTCTCCGGTGAGCAGCGCGGCGGCCGGGGCACTCGCTCCGGTTACGCGGCTCGCGGCGCCGGTGGCTGGCACGGCGACCACGGTGCTGGCGCCCGTTACGGGTGTGGCGGCCCCAGTGCTGAGTGTCGTGACCGGAGTGCTTGCTCCCGTTACCCAGCTGGCGGCCCCGCTGACGGGCGCGGTGACCACGGCCCTGGTCCCCGTGACTGCCCCGCTGCTTGGTGCGGTGACCGGGGTGCTTGCGCCTGTTATTCAGCTGACCGCGCCCGTACTGGGTGCGACGGTCACGGTGCTTGCGCCCGTCACGGGTGTGCTTGCGCCAGTTGCCGGCCCGGCGACTCAGCTGCTCGCGCCAGTGACCACCGGGTCGGCCGGGTTGGCCGGGCTCGTTCCTGGCCCGGCTGCGCCCGGCGGGCCGGGCTCACCGGCAGCCGGGTCTGGACCTGCGGGCCCGGGCTCGGGTTCGGGTTCGGGTACCCCAGCCGGGCCGGGCGCAGGCAGCGCGAGATCCCCGCGGTCGCCGTGGTCCCCGCAGGCCCCCGGTGGCGGGTTCCACGTCTTCCCGGTTCCCGCGCCGGCGCCGGCTGCGCCTAGCGCTCCCGCAGGTGTTCCCGGGCCAGTTGGCGGCGGCGAGGGCGTCGTCTCCGGTGGTGCCGGGGGCGGTGGGCTCGGCACGGTGGGTGGCGGTGCGCTTGCCGCGGCGGTGCTGGTCTTGCTGTGGCTCGGGCGGCGCGCGAGCGCCAAGGTCGTGTGGCGATCCGTCCTGCCGGAGGTTTCCCCGGCTTAGTTGTCTTCCTTCCCCAGGTTCGTGCCCGCGGCGCCGGACCAGCAGCGTCTGGCGCTGATTTCCAGGAAGGAAGAGACCCTAACGTGCGCAAGTGGACGAAGTCCGCGTGCGTGGTGGTCGCCTTGGGCATCCTGTTTCTCTTGACCGTTATCGGCTTCGGAGAATCGGTACATCCCGCCCAGGCGAAGACCAGCATCGCGAGCAGCAGTAGCAGTAGCAGCAGTAGGACAAGTAGCAGCAGGACTAGTGGCAGCAGCAGGACTAGCAGCAGTAGTACGCAGGCGGAGCCGGCCAGGCCGGCCAGCCTGATGACGGTAACAGCCGCCCCGCTGGCGGCCGGGCCTGCGGTTACCTGGGTGGTGCGACCCGGTGACACCCTGTCCGGCCTCGCCGCGGCTCTCGGGGTGCGCGGCGGCTGGCCGACCCTGTACGCCGCCAACCGGCGGCTGATCGGCCCTGACCCGGGCCTGATCCGCCCGGGGATGACCCTCACCGTGCCCAGCGTCGGGCAGCCGGCCTCCTACGCGGTCGCGCCGGGTGACACCCTGTCCGGCATCGCCGCGGCGCTCGGGGTGCGCGGCGGCTGGCCGACCCTGTACGCCGCCAACCGGCGGCTGATCGGCCCCGACCCCGGCCTGATCCGCCCGGGGGCCGTGCTGAGGATGCCGCCCCCGGTGGCCGGCGCAGAGACACCAGGGACGGGCCCCGGCGGCCACCGGGCGCCGTCATCACCGCCCGCCGGGCCCGGTCAGCCGGGCGCGCACCCGCCGGCCGGCGGCACCCCCGCCATCAGCGGCAGCGCCTCTCCCGCCGGCGTGGTCCCGGCTGGCGGCACGGCTGCGGACGGCATCATGCCGCCCTGGCTCAAGGCCACCCTGCTTGCCGTAGGTGCCCTGACCGTCGTCTCGTTCATCGCCCAGCCCGCCGTCGCCGCCTGGCGCCGGCGCAGGCGGGCCAGCCAGGCACGCGCGGCGGCACTGCGGCGCGGCCGCGTGCGGCGCGCCGCGGCGAAGGCCGCCCGGATCGTCCAGGCCAGCCACGAGCGGCTCATCGTCACCTACAGCATCAGCGACGACACGGTCTACCTGCTCACCCCGCCCGGGGAGGACCCCCGTGCCGTACTGCGCGCGGCCCGGCTCGTCCTGCCTGAGGACACCTACGAGGAACTGGCGGACCACCTCGGGGTCCCGTCTGGCTGGCAGCGGGAATGAGGCGGCGGCCCCATCCGCCGCCCGGGCCTGGACCCGGGCGGCGGATGCCGCGATGCTGGGTGCCCGGTAGGTGCGCGAGGTCTTGCCCGGAGCCGGGATGGTCCTCGGCCCGGGCACGGCCTCGCGGGACGGCGAGTTACCAGGCACCCCGTCTCGTACGGTGTACGATTGGGAGCGCATGGTAGCCAGGACGCTTTCAGCGGCGCAGGTCAGGAGGTTTCGTGGCCAAGGAAGACCAGGGGGTCTTCATGGAGCGCTGGGAACAGCGCGGCCGGGAACCGCGCCGCCTGCGCGGGCTCAGCCGCGAGGACATCGTCGCGACCGCGACCGGCATCGCCGACGCGGAGGGGACCGGGGCGGTGAGCATGCGGCGAATCGCCCGCGACCTGCACGTCGGCGCGATGTCGCTGTACTGGTACGTCGAGTCCAAGGACGAGCTGCACCAGCTCATGCTCGAGGGGCTGCAAGGCGAGATCGAGGCACCCGAGCCGTCTGGAGACTGGCGGGCGGACCTCGCCGCGTACGCCCGCAACTACCGGGCCGCGCTGCACCGTCACCCGTGGGCCATCGACTTCCTCGGCGCGGGACCGCCATCGGGGCCGAACGACGCGCGCAACGTCGACCGGCTGATCGGAGCGCTCGAGGGACTCGGCCTCGACGCGATGACCACGATGTGGGCGCTGCTAACGGTCGGTACGTACGTGACGGGCGCGGCGCTGCGGGAGATACAGGAAATCCGCTGGCACCGTACCGCCGACGAGGCGCGGGCCGAGATGACCGAGGAAGAGGTCGCCGCCGCGCACCAGGAGGTCGAACGGATGATCCGCGGGTCCGGGCGCTACCCGCACCTCATGAAGATCTTCGACGCCGACATCGACCCCGACGCGCCGCAGACGCAAAACGCCCGGTTCGAGTTCGGGCTCGGCTGCGTGCTCGAGGGGATTGCCGCCAGCATCCGCGCGGCAGCTGCCGAGGATCACTGAACGGGGGCGGGTAATCCCGCTACTTCCAGCGGAGATGCACGAAGATGCGGCCGAAGTTCTTGGAGTCCTTCTCGATCCGGACATGCTTGGCCGACGGGGGGTTCTTCTCGAGGAACCGCAGCACGTGCTTCTTGAGCTGGCCCGATCCCTTACCGGGGATGATCTCGATCAACGGCGCCTTCTTCGCCTGGGCGTCCTCGAAGATCTGTTGCAGCGCCTTCTCGATCTCAGTGCCCCGGTTGTAGATGTCGTGCAGGTCGAGCGTCAGCTTCATCTGCCCAGGTTACGGGGCTGGCTCGCCGTACGGCCAGACCGCGGCGATGACGTTCGCGGCGGTCTGGCCAGGGTCGCCCTCAGAGAGCACCGTCTTGATGCCCTCGTCGGGGCCGGGCGGTTCGAAGGCGGCCAGCTGGCTTTCCAGCAGCTTCTCCGGGAAGAAGTGGTCGGGCCGCGACGTCAGCCGCCGCTCCAGCACCTCCCGGCTAACCAGCAGGAAGATCATGGTCGTGCTAGGCCGTCCGGCGAGCAGCTCCGCACGGTAAGCGCGCTTGAGCGCCGAGCAGGTCACCACGCCGGAGTGCCCCTCCGCGATCTGGCGGTCCATCCAGTCGCCGATCGCGTGCAGCCAGGGCGCGCGGTCCTCATCGGTGAGCGGGATACCCGAGCGCATCTTGGCGACGTTTGCTTCCGGGTGAAAGGTGTCCGCGTCCGCGAACCGCCAGCGCAGCCGCCCGGCGACCAGCGCGCCGACCGTCGTCTTGCCGCTGCCAGACACCCCGGCCACGATAAGGATCACGGCTATCACCCTACGCGCCTGCCCCAGAGACACCGGTGGGTGTGGCAAGAGCTGGCCCGCGGGGTTGAAACGTTGGGAGCGTCATCTGGTCCGCCCGCGGGCCTGCTCTACACAGAGACACGCACCGGGGGGCGCGCCGGTTCAATCCGGCGTCCGGAATATTTCGGCCCGCAGGTCAGCGGATGAAGACACCCGCCGCGACCGCGGCGAAGACCACGGTCAGGTACAGGATCGACAGGTGGAACAGGCGCATCGTCATCAGGGTGTCGCCGCTCGTCCCGTCGGCCGACGCGCGGCGCGACAGCCGCAGCAGCCGGTGCACCTCGAAAAGGAACGCCGCGCCGGCCACGATCGCCACCGCACCGTAGAGCGGGCCCGCCCATGGCCAGACCGCGAGCGAGACCGCGACCATCAGCCAGCTGTACAGCACGGACTCCACGAGGACCCGGCGCACCGAGGCCACCACGGGGAGCATCGGGATGCCTGCCGCGCGGTAGTCCTCGCGGTACTTGATCGCCAGCGCCCAGAAGTGCGGCGGCTGCCAGAAGAACACCACGCCGAAGAGGAGCCAGGCGGGCCAGGACAGCGACCCGGTGGCGGCGGCCCAGGCGATCACCACGGGCGCCGCGCCGCACGCTCCCCCCCACAGCGTCGACTGGGACGTGTGCCGCTTGAGCAGCATGGTGTAGATCACGACGTAGTAGACGATCGCGGCCAGGGTAAGCCCGGCCGCGAGCAGGTTCGTGGTCACGGCGAACAAGGTCACCGCGACCACGCCGAGCACCAGGCCGAAGGTCAGCGCCGAGCGGGGTGAGACAGTGTGGCGTACCAGCGGCCTGCTGCTCGTGCGCCGCATGATCACGTCGATATCGCGGTCGATATAGCAGTTCAGCGCGTTCGCGCTGCCCGCGGCGAGCGCGCCGCCGAGGACGACCACCACGGTGACGAGCAGCGAGGGGAGCCCACGATAGGCAAGGAAGAGCGTGGGGACCGCGGTAATCAGCAGCAGTTCCACGATCCGCGGCTTGCACAGCGACACATAGGCACCGACCGTGGCGCGAAAGCTGGACAACTGACCTTGACCGCCGGCGGCAGCGCTGACTGGCTGCCGGACGTTAACCGCGCTCACCTGGGATAAGACCGCCTGTTCTGCCCTTGCGATAGGCCGGGCACCCAACGAGACTACACGGCGTCGTAATGTGCCGAGGCGGGCAGGTCGCGGGAAAGGTCAGCCGGGACTATCTTGCTTGCTTTTGGGCAGCCGTGGCGGGGAACTTCTCAGGAAGAGGGACAAACGAACAGGGGGGAACGTGGCCGCGGGCAGACTACCCGGGACGCCGGACTCGACGTACCGGCTGCAGCTGACCCGGGAGTTCGGGTTCGCCGAGGCGGCCGACGTGGCGGACTACCTCGCTGATCTAGGTGTCAGCCACGTCTACCTGTCGCCAGTGCTCGAGGCGGTCCCCGGCTCGCGGCACGGCTACGACGTCTGCGACCCCGCGCGCATCCGCGCGGAGCTCGGCGGTGAGGCCGCGTTCCGCGCGATGGCCAGGCGGCTGCGGGCCCGCGGCCTCGGGATCGTGCTCGACATCGTGCCCAACCACATGGCGGTGCCGGCCAACATGACGCTGAACAGGCAGCTCTGGTCGGTGGTGCGGGATGGCGGGAGCTCGACCTACGCGCGCTGGTTTGACATCGACTGGGCTGCGCAGGACGACCGGATGCTGCTGCCGGTCCTCGGCGGCCCGCTGGAGTCCTGCCTCGGCGACCTCTGGGTCGAGCCGCACGGCGGGCCGGACGGCGAGCCCGCGCTGCGCTACTTCGAGCATGTCCTGCCGCTGCGGCCGGGCACGGCGCGGCTGCCGATGCGCGGGCTGCTCGAGGAGCAGCACTACCGGCTCGCCTGGTGGCGCGACGCGGCGGCCGAGCTGAACTGGCGGCGGTTCTTCGACATCTCGACGCTGATCGGGATCCGGGTCGAGGACCCGGCCGTGTTCGACGCCACCCACGAGGTCATCGTCGGCCTGGTGGCCGAGGGCGTGGTCGACGGGCTGCGGGTGGACCATCCAGACGGGCTCGCGGACCCGCGCGGTTACCTGCGCAGGCTCGCGGAGGCGACCGGGGGCGCCTGGGTGGTGGCGGAGAAGATCCTCGGGCCTGACGAGGCACTGCCTTCCGACTGGGCGTGCGCGGGAACGACCGGGTACGACGCCCTCCGGGTGATCGACGGGCTGTTCCTTGACCCAGCGGGCGGAGACGCGCTCGCCGCGGAGTACACCAGGTTCTGCCGCGAGTCGGGTGACGACTCCTCGGCCACGCGGTTCGCCGACGTCGCCGCGCGGGCCAAACGGGAGATCGCGGGCGGCTCGCTGTCCGCGGAGGTGTCCCGGCTGGCCAGCCTGCTGTGCGCCATCGCGCCCGGCACCGCGCCGCAGGACGCCCGCGCGGTGCTCGTCGAGGTGCTCGCCGCGTTCCCCGTCTACCGCGCCTACGTTCACCAGGGAGAGCCGCCGACGGCCGTCGCGGAGGCGGCGGTCAGGGAGGCGGTGGACGGCGCGCGGCGGAAGCTGCCGGCGCGGCTGCGCGGGCTCGCCGCCGACCTGGGCGCGACCGTGCTTGGCGGGACCGTGCTCGGCGCGCGCGGGCCGGTGAGCGAGGCGGGCGGCCGCGCCGGGGAGCTCGTCGTCCGGTTCCAGCAGACCACGGGGCCGGTGCAAGCGAAAGGTGTCGAGGACACCGCGGGCTACCGGTGGTCACGGCTGATCGAGCTGAACGAGGTCGGGTGCGACCCGGACCGGTTCGGCGTGGCGCCCGAGGAGTTCCACGCCGTGGCGGGGCGGCTGGCCGCCGACTGGCCCGCCACCATGACCACGCTGTCCACCCACGACACCAAGCGGGAGGAGGACGTCAGGGCCAGGCTCGCCGTGCTCGCCGAGCTCCCGCGAGAATGGGGCAGGCAGGTCAGGCAGTGGCACGAGCGGGCGATGACGCCGCGGCTGTACGGCCGCACCGTCGCTGCTGTGGACCCGGACACCGAGTACCAGTTCTGGCAGACCCTGCTCGGCGCGTGGCCGATCGGCGGCGAGCGGCTGTCCGGCTACCTGACCAAGGCGGTCCGCGAGGCCAAGCGCCGGACCTCGTGGACGTCACCTGACCAGGAGTACGAGGCGGCGGTGCTCCGGCTCGCCGCCCGGGTGCTCGACGATTCCTGGCTGTCCGGGTCGGTCGCGGGCTTCGCGGCCAGGATCGCGGGCGATGCCGCGGTCAACTCGCTCGGCGCGAAGCTCGTTCAGCTCACCATGCCGGGAGTGCCCGACGTTTACCAGGGGGCCGAGCTGGCCGCGTTGTCCCTGGTGGACCCGGACAACCGGCGGCCGGTGGACTTCGCCCGCACCCGTTCGGCGCTCACCGCCCTGGATACCAGCCTCGGCGCGAGCCTCCGCGACACCCTGGCCGACGGCGACCCCGGGTACCTCAGCCGGGCGAAGCTGCTCGTCGCCTCCCGCGCCCTGCGGCTGCGGCGGGCCCATCCCGAGTGGTTCGCGGCGGGCTACCAGCCGCTGCCCGCGACCGGGCCCGCCGCCGGGCACCTGACCGCCTTCCGGCGTGGCGGGCGCGCGGTCACCGTCGTCACCCGGCTGCCGGTCTCGCTGCGTCACGCGGGCGGCTGGCGGGACACGGCGCTGCCGCTGCCGGATGGCGCCTGGACGGACCACCTGACCGGCGCCGCCTACCGGGGCGGCGCGGTGCCGGCGGCCGAGCTCACGGCGCGGCTGCCCGTCGCGCTCCTAGTTTGGGAAGGTGAGTGACGGTGCGCTCCGTGCTGAACGTGTGGGCGCCCAACGCGGGCCAGGTAGACGCCGAGGTGAACGGCCAGCCTGCCCCGATGGCCCCGCTGCCAGGGCGTCCCGGCTGGTGGGCGGCGGCGGCGCCGGTGCCCGCGGGAACCGACTACGCGTTCCGCCTCGACGGCGGCGACCCATATCCCGACCCGCGTTCGCCGCGCCAGCCGTACGGGCCCGACGGGGTGAGCAGGACCTACGACCACACGGCCTACCGCTGGGGCGACGCCGCGTGGCGCGGCGCGCCGGTGAGCGGCGCGGTGATCTACGAGCTGCACATCGGCACGTTCACCCCGGAGGGGACGCTCGACGCGGCGATCGGGCGGCTCGACTACCTGGCGACGCTCGGCGTCACGGTGGTGGAGCTGATGCCGGTCGCCGCGTTCCCCGGTGAGCACGGCTGGGGCTACGACGGGATCGGGCTGTGGGCCGTGCACGAGCCGTACGGCGGGCCGGACGCGCTCAAGCGGTTCGTGGACGCCTGTCACGGCCGCGGTCTCGCCGTCTTCCTCGACGTTGTCTACAACCATGTCGGCCCGGGCAACAAGCTTGGCTCCTTCGGCCCGTACTTCACTGACACCTACACGACCCCGTGGGGGCCGGCGGTGAACCTGGACCAGCCTGGCTCCGACGAGGTGCGCGACTTCATCGTCGGCAACGCGCTGATGTGGCTGCGGGACTATCACCTCGACGGGCTGCGGCTCGACGCGGTGCACGCGCTCCAGGATCACCGGGCGACGCACCTGCTTGAGCAGCTTGCCGTCGCGGTGGACGCGCTGTCCGCCGCCACCGGGCGGTCCCTGGTGCTCGTCGCCGAGTCCGACATGAACAACCCGCGGCTGATCACGCCGCGCGCGGCCGGCGGCTATGGCCTGTCCGCCCAGTGGAACGACGACTTCCACCATTGCGTGCACGCGCTGGTGACCGGCGAGCGACAGGGCTACTACAGTGACTTCGGCGCGCTCGCCGGGGTCGCCAAGGTCATGACCCGCGCCTACTTCCACGACGGCACCTGGTCGTCGTTCCGCGGCCGGACCCATGGCCGCCGCGTCGACACGCAGCGCACCCCCGGTTACCGGTTCGTCGCGTTCATCCAGGATCACGACCAGGTGGGCAACCGGGCGACCGGCGACCGGCTGCCCGCCACGCTGGCCGGTCATCCGGAACGAGAGGGGCTGCTCCGGGTCGCGTCGGGGCTGCTGCTGACCGCGCCGTTCACGCCGATGCTGTTCATGGGCGAGGAATGGGGTGCCGACACGCCCTGGCAGTTCTTCAGCGATCACACCGACCCGTTTCTCGCGGAGGCGGTGAGCAACGGCCGCAGGTCCGAGTTCGCCGCCCACGGCTGGGGCTTCGCCGACGTGCCCGACCCGCAGGACAAGGAGACGTTCCTGAGGTCCAAGCTGGACTGGAGCCAGCCAGGCGGGGAGCCGTACCGGTCGCTGCTCGACTGGTACCGCTCCCTGCTCGCGCTGCGGCGCGCCCGCCCCGAGCTGGCCGATCCCCGCCTCGACCAGGTGCGCGTGGAGTTCGACGAGGACGCCAGGTGGCTGCTCGTGCACCGCGGCGGGCTGCTGATCGCCGCTAACCTGGGCGGCGCCCCCGTTGATATCCCGGTTGCTTCCGGCTCGGCGCCGCCGGAGTCGCCGCCTGGCCGGGTCATCCTGGGCAGTGACCAAGGAATCTCGGTCGCCCCAGGCGCGATCACGCTCCCGGCGGCATCCATCGCGATCACGGAAACAAAAACACAAGACTTAAATGATGCACAGGCCCACTTCCCAGCCGGCCGGGGAGCCTGTAGTCCCGTACTAGTAACCCCAGACGAGGACGCCAGGAGGCCGCGATGTCGCAGGTGTACCACTCGGATGTGATCGGCTCGCTCCTGCGGCCCAGGTACCTGACCGAAGCCCGCGACGCCTACGCCGCCGGTCAGCTCGGCGCGCCGGAGTTCAAGCGGATCGAGGACCGCGCGGTCGACGAGGCGATCGCCATGCAGGAGGGCATCGGGCTCGACGTGGTGACCGACGGGGAGTTCCGCCGCTTCTCCTTCCTTGACCAGGTGGTCGGCGAGATCAACGGCATGGAGCCGATCGAGGGCGCGCCCATCCACTTCAAGAGCGCGACCGAGGAATGGATCTGGCACAACCCGTTCACCGTGACCGGAAAGATCAGCCAGAAGCGGAAGATCACCCTGGAGGAGTTCGCCTACAACAGGGCCCGGGCGACGACGCAGATCAAGATCACCTTCCCGTCCCCGCTGCTGTTCTACTCGAGCTGGTCGCCCGAGCTGTCGACCGCCGTCTACCGGGACGCCTACGAGCTTTTCGCTGACGCCGCGTCGATCATCAGGTCCGAGATCACGGAGCTCGCCGCCATGGGCTGCACCTACGTCCAGATCGACGCCCCGGACATCGGCAGCATCGTCGGCCCGGAGAACCGTGAGACGCGCGAAAGGCTGGGCATGCCGACCGAGCGGACGCTTCATGAGGGTCTCGACATCTTCAACAGCGTCGGTGACGTCCCCGGGGTCAGGTTCGGCGTGCACGTCTGCAAGGGCAACAACATGAGCCAGTGGATGAGCGAGGGCGGCTACGAGCTGACCGCCGAGGCCATGTTCGGCCGGCTGACCAACTTCGACGTGTTCCTGCTCGAGTACGACGACGAGCGGTCCGGGTCGTTCGAGCCGCTCGCGAAGGCGCCCGACGACAAGCAGGTCATACTCGGCCTGGTGTCGAGCAAGACCACCACGCTCGAGACGGTGAGCGAGGTGACCGCCCGCATCCATGAGGCGGCCAGGTACACCGGGCTCGAGCGGCTTGGAATCTCCACCCAGTGCGGGTTCTCCTCGACCCTGCCGGGCGCTAACCTGACGACAGAGGACGTGCAAGAGCAGAAGCTCGCGCTGGTCGCGGAGGTTGCGCACTCGGTCTGGTAGCAGGCGCGCGAAGCGCGTGATTAGTATCGATAGGCCATGGTCCTACCAGCACTAAACCGGTATAGTAACGACCATGCGCTACGGCTATTTCGACGACGACCGCCGCGAGTACGTGATTACCCGCCCGGACACCCCCGTGCCCTGGATCAACTACCTGGGCACGGACGAGCACTTCGGCACCGTCTCGAATACCGCCGGCGGCTTCTCCTGGCACCTCGACGCGCGGCTGCGCCGGCTTACCAGGTACCGCTACAACAACGTGCCCGGTGACACCGGCGGGCGCTACCTTTACCTGCGGGATGACGCCACCGGTGACTTCTGGTCGCCGTCCTGGCAGCCCACCAGGACCCCGCTCGACGAGTACGAGTGCCGGCACGGCCTGTCGTACACGACGATCAGGTCCGCCCGGGCGGGCATCGCGGCCAAGACCACGTACTTCGTGCCGCGCGGCGAGAACCTCGAGATCTGGCGGGCCGCCATCACCAACGACCGGGAGACCACGGCCCAGCTGTCGCTCTTCTCGTCCGCCGAGTTCGCCCTCTGGGACGCCCAGGACGACACGACGAACTTCCAGCGCAACTACTCCACCGGCGAGGTCGAGGTCGCCGACGGTGTCATCTACCACAAGACCGAGTACCGCGAGCGCCGCGATCACTTCGCCTACTTCGCCTGCTCCGAGCCGCTCGCCGGGTTCGACACGCAACGAGAGGCCTTCCTCGGCCCGTACCGGGGATTCCACGAGCCCGTCGGGGTGGAGCGCGGCAAGCTCACCGACTCGGTCGCCCACGGCTGGTCACCGCACGGCGCCCACCACGTCAGGCTCACCCTTGAGCCGGGCGAGACCAGGGAGGTCATCTTCCTGCTCGGCTACTGGGAGAACCCGCGCGACGCCAAGTTCGAGTCCCTCGGCGTCATCAACAAGTCCCTCGTCAGGCCGGTGATCAAGCACTGGCTTGACCCGCAGAGCGTGCGCGAGGGCTTCGCGGACCTGGGCGCCTACTGGGACAGCATGCTCGGCGTCCTCGTCGCGGACACCCCGGACACCGACAGCAACCGGATGGTCAGCATCTGGAACGCCTACCAGTGCCTGGTGACCTTCAACATGAGCCGCTCGGTCTCCTCTTATGAGACCGGGATCTCCCGTGGCATGGGCTTCCGCGACTCCTGCCAGGACCTGCTCGGCGCCGTGCAGCTCGTACCCGAGCGCTCCAGGGAGCGCATCCTCGATATCGCCGCGACCCAGTTCGCCAGCGGCGGCGCGTACCACCAGTACCAGCCGCTCACGAAGACGGGCAACGACGCGATCGGCTCGGGGTTCAACGACGACCCGCTCTGGCTCGTGCTCGCCGTTGCCGCCTACCTCAAGGAAACCGGCGACACCACGATCCTCGACGAGCCCGTCAAGTTCAGCGACGGCGGCGGGGCCACCCTCTACGGCCACCTCGAACGGTCTGTCCAGTACACCCTCGACCGGATCGGCCCGCACGGGCTGCCGCTCATCGGGCGCGCCGACTGGAACGACTGCCTGAACCTGAACTGCTTCTCGGAAACCCCCGGGGAGTCCTTCCAGACCACGGAAAACCAGTCGGACGGCGTCGCGGAGTCGGTGTTCATCGCGGGCCTGTTCACGCTCGCGGCGCGCGAGCTGGCCGGCATCGCCGCGCTCACCGGCCGCACCGCGGAGGCGGAGGCCTACCGGGCCGACGCCGAGAAGATGGCCGCCGCGACCGCCGAGCACGGCTGGGACGGCGAGTGGTTCCTGCGCGCCTACGACTTCTACGGCAACCCGGTCGGCTCGTCCCGCGGCGCCGAGGGCCAGATCTTCATCGAGCCGCAGGGCATGTGCATCATGGGCGGGATCGGGCTCATCGATCCTCAAGGCGACTCGGCCGGCCTCGGCCCGGCCTCCCTGGCCGAGCGGGCCCTGGGATCCGTGAAGGAGCGGCTCGCCACCCCGCACGGGGTCATGCTGCTCCAGCCAGCGTTCACCACCTACCGCGTGGAACTCGGCGAGATCTCCTCCTACCCGCCGGGCTACAAGGAGAACGCGAGCGTCTTCTGCCATACGAACCCGTGGGTCATGATCGCCTCGGCGATGACCGGCGACGGGGACGCCGCGTTCGACTACTACAAGCGGATCAACCCCTCCGCCCGCGAGGCGCTCGGCGACCTGCACCGCTGCGAACCCTACGTGTACGCGCAGATGATCGCGGGCCGTGACGCGCCCACCCACGGCGAGGCGAAGAACTCCTGGCTCACCGGCACCGCCGCCTGGAACTACGTGGCGATCACCCAGTGGATCCTGGGCATCAGGCCGGAGCTCGACGGCCTGCGGATCGACCCGGTGCTCCCGTCCGGCTGGCCGGGCTTCACCGCCACCAGGCGCTTCCGGGGCGCGACCTACCAGGTCAGCGTCCGCCGGGCGGGCACGCTCGACTCCGGTCTCGCCGAGGGCGCCGGCGTGCTCGTCGACGGCCAGCGCATCGCCGGCACCCTGCTACCGCTCGCCCAGGCGGGCGAGACGGTCCAGGTCGAGGTCATCCTCCCCGCATAGCCCCCTCCCCGGCCGGCCCGCCCCGTTCCCCCTATCCGCCAGGCGGGGCGGGCCGGCTTCCTCTCGCGGCGGACGCCTGGTTTGTCCCTACGGCACAAGATCGCCGGGGCGAATCGGGCGTTCCCGGCCCTTCACCGCCCGGCGGAGCCCGCGTTACGCTCAGCGCGACTTGAGGGTGAAGGCGGTGCGCGATGACGGTGCGGTTCCCTGACGAGCCTGGCTTCCAGGGGCGGTTCGCCCCCGTGCGGCTTGAGGGCGAGATCCGCGGGGTTGAGGTGACGCAGGGGGAGATCCCCGCGTCTCTGCGCGGCACGTACTACCGGGTCGGGGCGGACCCGGCCTGGCCGCCGTTCGTGGAACGCGACTTCTACTTCAACGCCGACGGCATGGTCGCCATGTTCCGGTTCGGAGGAGGCTACTGCGACTTCAGGTCCCGGTACGTGCGGACGCCGCGGTTCACGGCCGAGCGCGAGGCGCGGCGTTCGCTGTTCGGCGCGTACCGCAACCCGTTCACCGACGACCCGTCCGTGGCCGGCCTCAGCCGCGGGCTCGCCAACACGAACGTGTACTGGCACGGCGGGCGGCTGCTCGCGTCCAAGGAGGACAGCGCGCCGGTGGAGATCGACCCGGACACCCTCGACACGATCGGGGAGTTCACCTGGGAGGGTGACCTGTCATCCCAGACGGCGACCGCGCATCCCAAGATCGACCCGCGCACCGGCGAGCTCGTGTTCTTCGGCTACATGGCCAAGGGCGAGGCGTCGCGGGACATCGCCTACTACGAGGCGGACGCCACCGGGCGGATCGTGCACGAGGCCTGGTTCGAGGCGCCGTACTCCTCGATGGTGCACGACTGGGCCGTCACCGAGAACTTCGTGGTCTTCCCGATCATCCCGCTCACCGCCAGCCGCGACCGGCTCAAGGCGGGCGGCCCGCTCTACGTGTGGGACGGCTCAGAAGACGTCTACCTTGGCGTGGCGCCCCGTAAGGGAAGCACCGTGCGCTGGTACCGGGGGACGAACCGGTTCGCCTCGCACATCATGAACGCCTACGACGACGGCCGGCACATTTACATCGACACGCCGGTCGGGGAGAAGTCCGCGTTCCCCTGGTTCCCCGACATCTCCGGCGCGCCGTTCGATCCGGAGAAGGCGAGCGCGCAGCTCACCCGGTGGACGATCGACACGTCAGGGTCTCCCGACCTGGGCGACGACACGACCGCGTTCGAGCAGCGCCGGCTCACTGGCTGCTCCGGTGAGTTCCCGCGCACCGACGACCGGTGGGCGACGCGCGGGTACCGGTTCGGGGTCATCAACCTGACCGACGTCCCCGGGGAGAAGCCCGACGACGGGCTGCCAGGCTTCCGCTGGCTCGGCCAGATCGACCCGGTCGCCGGCCCGATGAAGACCCGGTTCGCCGGGCGGAACGCCACGGTGCAGGAGGCGATCTTCGTGCCACCGTCGGGTGTCGATACGGGATGCGGCGAGGGCTACGTGATGCAGCTGGTGGACCGGCACGAGACCGGGACGACCGACCTGCTCATCCTGGACGCGCAGCGGATCGACGAGCAGCCGGCCGCCACGCTCAGGATCCCGATCAGGATGCCCGGCGGCCTGCACGGCAACTGGGTGACGGACGAGCAGCTGGCGCAACGAGCGGGCTGACAAGGCTGACAAGGAGGTCGTGATGTCCCTGGAAGGGAAGATCGCCGAGCTTGAGCACCGGCTCGGCATCGTCGAAGACGAGCTCGCCATCAGGAGGCTGCAGCACGCGTACGGGTACTACCTGGACAAGTGCTACTACGACGAGGTCGTCGACCTGTTCGACGAGGACGGCGAGGTCATCTTCATCGGCGGCGTCTACAAGGGCCGCGCCGGCGCGGCCCGGCTGTACACCGGCCGGTTCCGTCAGCGGTTCGCCGACGGGCACAACGGGCCCCAGTTCGGGCGGCTGCTCGACCACCCGATGCTGCAGGACATCATCCACGTGGATGCCGACCGGCGCACCGCCTACGCCCGCTTCCGCACGCTGATGCAGGCCGGCACGCACGAGCTCGTCGCGAACGAGCAGGCGCCGGTGCGCCAGTGGATGGAGGGCGGGTTGTACGAGAACACCTACGTGCGCGTCGATGGCACCTGGAAGATCAAGAAGCTGTTCTACCGCGCGTTCTGGCACGGCACGATGGACGAGGGCTGGGCGCACACCCCGGTGGACTACGTGCCCAACGCGTCGGTCACCTACCCGGAGGACCCGTACGGCCCCGACGAACTGCTGGAGAACGCGCCGCGGCTGTGGCCGGAGACGACCACGCTGCCGTTCCATTACCCGCACCCGGTGACCGGCAAGGAGTTCGTGCCGGACACCTGGGGCTCATTCCCCGACGCCTGAGAGTTTGGCGTCCGCGCCCGGCAGGCCGCAGACTGATGGCGTGGAACTCGTAGAGCGTGAGTCCGCGCTGGCCGAGCTGGCGGGGCGCGCGCGGCGGGCACAGGCGGGTGAAGGCGGCTTGGTGCTCGTCGCCGGGGAGGCGGGAGTCGGCAAGACCGCGCTCCTCGAGCGGCTTGCCCGCGACCTGCCCGACGCCCGCTGGTCGTGGGGCGCGTGCGACGGATTGTTCACGCCGCGCCCGCTCGGCCCGCTGTTCGACGTCGCGGCGCAGCTCGGCGGACCGCTGGAGGAGCTGTGCCGGGCGGGGGCCGGCCGCGACGAGCTCTTCGGCGCGCTGCTGCGGCAGGTGAGCGAGCCGGGGGTGCTTGACGTCATCGTCATCGAGGACGTGCACTGGGCCGACGAGGCCACGATCGACTTGTTGCGCTTCCTCGGCCGCCGGCTCAAGACGGCGCCCGCGCTGCTCGTCGCCAGCTACCGCGACGACGGCCTGGCCGTCGACCACCCGCTGCGGATCGCCCTCGGCGACCTGGCCGCGCTGCGGTCGACGGGGCGGGTCAGGCTCGACCCGCTGTCGGCCGCCGGCGTGCGCCAGCTGGCCGCGGTCAGCGGGCTTGACCCGGCGGAGCTGTTCCGGCTGACCGGCGGCAACCCCTTCTACATCACCGAGGTGCTGCAGGCGGGCATGCGCGAGGTGCCCGCCGCGGCGCGCGACGCGGTACTCGCCCGGGCCGCCCGGCTCGGCGCGCGGGCGCGTGCGCTGCTCGACGTCGCGGCCCTGCTCGGCAGCAAGGTCGAGCCCGAGACGATCGAGGCGGTCGCGCCGGGATCGGCGCCGCTCCTCGATGAGATTCTCGCGTCCGGCCTGCTCGCCGAGGACGGCAGCAGGCTGAGGTTCCGGCACGAGATCGCCCGGCGATGCGTCGAGCAGGCGATCGCGGTGCACCGGCGCGGCCCCATCCACCGGCAGGTACTCGACGCGCTGCGCGCGCTCGGCGGCACGGACGACGCGCGGCTCGCCTTTCACGCCGAGGGCGCGGGGGACGGGCCAGCGGTCCTCCGCTACGCGGCGGCCGCTGCGCGGCGCGCCGCCGACCTAGCCTCGCACCGGGAGGCCGCGGCGCAGTACCAGCGGGCGGTGCGCTTCGCGGCGGAGGCCGACACGGTCACGGCAGCTGAACTCTACGGGGCGCTCGCCCGGGAGGCATCGCTCGTCGACCGGTGGGCGGACGCCGAGCGAGCCGCGGCCCGCGCGCTCGAGCTGTGGCGCCAGCTCGGCGACCGGCAGCGCGAGGGCGACACGCTGAACCGGCTCTCCCGCGTGCTTTCGCGCCTTTGCCGCGGTGCGGACGCGGCCGCCGCCGCCGAGGCCGCGGTGGAAATCCTGCGCCCGCTCGGCGCCAGCAGCGAGCTGGCCCGGGCCTACGCCGTGCTCTCCGGGATGTGGATGGTGATCGGCCGCCGGGCCGAGGCCGTCGCCATGACCAGGCAGGCCGCGGAGATGGCCGAAGCGGCCGGCGATACCGCCGTGCTCAGCGACGCGCTGAACACCCTGGGCTGTTCCCTGTCCCATGGCGATGACGACTGGACGGTCCCCCTGCGGCAGGCGCTGGACATCGCGGTCTCCGCCCGCCTGCCGGAACAGGCGGGCCGGGCGTTCGCCAACTTGCACAGCATCTCCTGCGAGCACCGGCAGTTCGCCGCGGCCGAGCGGTACTACGCGGACGGCCTGCGCTACACCGACGACCACGACATCGGCGTGTACGCGAACTGCCTGCGGGGCACCCAGGTTTTCCTGCTTGAGCAGACCGGGCGGTGGGACGAGGCGGTCGGTCTCGGAGAGCAGCTGCTCGCCACCACGGCCTCGCCGATCAACCGCATCCAGTCGCTGGTCGTCCTCGGCCAGATCCGGGCCCGCCGCGGCGACGGCGACGCCTGGCCGTACCTCGACGAGGCGGCCGCGGCGGGCGACGGCAGCGGCGAGCCGCAGTGGATAGTGGCGGCCCGGCTGGCCCGCGCCGAGGCGCACTGGCTGGCAGGCGATACCGCCCCGGCGCGCGCCGAGGCGGGCCTCGCCCACGCGGCGGCCGTGGCGGTGTCCCCCTGGGACCGCGGCGCGGCGCTGTCCTGGCTGCGCCGCTGCGGGGTCGCCCACGGGCCGGCCGGGGCGATCGCCGAGCCGTTCCACCGCGAGTTCGAGGGCTACCCGGAGAAGGCCGCTCAGCTCTGGCTCGACCTGGGCTGCCGGTACCAGGCGGCGCTGACGCTGCACGACACCGACGACGAGCGGCTGCTCCGCCATGCCCTGGAGCTGTTCACCGAGCTAGGCGCCACCGTCGCCATCAGCGTGACGCGGCGGAAGATGCGCCGCGCCGGCATCAGGTCCATCCCGGTCGGCCCGCGGTCCGCCACCCGCGCCGGTCCGCTGGGCCTCACCCGGCGCGAGCGCGAGGTCCTCACCCTGGTTGGCGAGGGACTCACCAGCGCGCAGATCGCGGAGCGGCTGTTCATCTCGGCCAAGACCGTCGATCACCACGTCGCCTCGGCGGTGGGCAAGCTCGGCGCCCCCAGCCGCGCGGCCGCGGCCGACCGCCTGCGCCGGTCCGGGTAACGCGGTCCAGCTAGCGCGAAAGCTGGGTACCCAGATGCGAAAGACTGGGTAGTCACTGCCGATCCGCGCCGTCCCCTCCCGGCCGTACGTTCGTTCTCGAAAGCAAAACGGGGCCGGGAGGATTCCTCCCGCCGCTGAACGGAGGGAATCCACATGAACTTGCTCAAGCTCAGGTCCGTGCGCGGGCTGGGCGGACTACTCGCGGGCCTTGGCGCGCTGGTGACCACGCTCGTGGTGACCAGCACGGCCGCCATGGCCATGCTGCTCCCGCCCGACGGTGGTGGCGAGGTCAGCCAGCCGGTGCCGCTGCCCGTGGCCGCCGGCGGAATGCCCGGCTGGGAGATCACGCTCATCGCGGCCGGCGCCGCGCTCGTCGCGGCCGTGCTCGCGGTGCTCGCCGACCGCGCCCGGCCGGCGCGCAGGCGCCCGGCCCTGGCGCCGGCTGGCGACGTCCAGGCTCAGTCCTCGGTGGTGCGCTGACATGGCCCTTTTCATGGACTTCCACGAGCACCTGCCGCTGCCAGGCGAGGTTATCGCGCAGATCAGCGAGGACACCCGCGAGCGGCGCGCCGACCAGTTCGGCGTCCGCCAGGTGGAGCTTTACCACAACGCCGGCGGCCAGGTGTACTGCCTGCTCGAGGCGCCCGATGAGGAGGCGGTCCGCAAGCACCACGCCACGCTCGGCGTGGACTGCGGCCCGGTGCACCAGGTCGACGGCATCACCTAAGGCACGCGTGCGCCCGGGAAGCCGCGGGGCATTCCCGGGCGCGCCCCGGTGGCGTTACCCTGACACTCGGAAAACACGGAAAGTATCGGGCGAAGCACGCAACCGTTCGGCATAATGTTCGACATGACCCCCGACGGCGGCGCGCTTGGCGTGCCTCGCACGTACGCCGACCTGCACATTCACTCCAAGTTTTCCCGCGCCTGCAGCCGGGACTGTGACCTGGAGCATCTCGCCTGGTGGGCCGGGCGCAAGGGGATCGGCGTCGTCGGCACCGGCGACTTCACGCACCCCGTGTGGCGGGAGGAACTCGGCGCGAAGCTGGTGCCTGATGGGTCCGGGCTTTACAGGCTGCGGCCGGACCTGGAGCGCGCGGTGCACGACACGCTGCCGCCCGCGTGCCGCACGCCGGTGCGGTTCATGCTGTCGTCGGAGATCTCCACCATCTACAAGCGCGACGACCGGACGCGGAAGGTGCACCACCTGCTCTACGCGCCATCGCTTGACGCGGTCGACGCGATCACCGCCGCGCTCGCCCGGGTCGGCAACCTGGCCGCCGACGGGCGGCCGATCCTCGGGCTCGACTCACGGAACCTGCTTGAGATCACCCTGTCCGGCGGCGACGGGTGCTACCTGGTGCCCGCGCACGCCTGGACGCCGTGGTTCGCGGTGCTCGGCTCGCAGTCCGGGTTCGACCGGGTGGCGGACTGCTACGCGGACCTCGCGGACCACATCTGCGCCATCGAGACCGGGCTTTCCTCCGACCCCGCGATGAACTGGCGGGTGTCTAGCCTCGACGGGTACCGGCTGGTGTCCAACTCCGACGCCCACTCGCCGCCCATGCTGGGCCGGGAGGCGACGGCGTTCAAGCTGGCCGACGTCGACTACTTCACGATCTACCGGGCGCTGCGCACCGGCGACGGCTTCGGCGGCACCGTCGAGTTCTTCCCCGAGGAGGGCAAGTACCACCTCGACGGCCACCGCGCCTGCGACGTCAGGATGACGCCGGAGGAGACGCGGGCCGCGGGCGGCAAGTGCCCGGGGTGCGGGAAGAAGCCGACGATCGGCGTGCAGCACCGGGTCGACGCGCTCGCCGACCGTCCGGACGGGTACCGGCCCGAGGGCGCCGCGGGTTTCACGTCGTTCGTCCAGCTGCCGGAGATCCTCGGCGAGATCGCCGGTGTCGGACCCAAGTCCAAGTCGGTCACCGCCCAGGTCAGCGCCCTGGTCGAGCGGTTCGGACCGGAACTGGCCATCCTCGGCGACGTCCCGCTCGACGACCTGGCGGCGGGCGCGCCTTCGGTCGTCGCCGAGGCGATCGCCCGGCTGCGCCGCGGCGAGGTGCGCCGCGACGCCGGATACGACGGCGTGTACGGGACGATCCGGCTGTTCGAACCGGACGAGCTGGCCGGCGCCGCGCTGTTCGACCTGCCCAGGGTGCCGCGCACGGCGCGAAACGGGCACAAGGCGGGCGGTGGCGCCGTGACGCCGGACCCGTCGGCAGCGGGCGAACTGGCGACGTCCGCGGCGGCAAGGCCGTCGGCTGGCGGGCCGGCTGGCCTCGACCCGGAGCAGCACGCGATCGTCACCCATGCGGGCGGGCCGCTGCTCGTGGTGGCCGGCCCTGGCGCCGGCAAGACGCGGGTGCTCACGCACGCGATCGCGCACCGGATCGGTGCCGGGCTGCCACCCGAGCGCTGCCTGGCCGTCACGTTCACCCGCCGTGCCCGCGACGAGCTGCGCGACCGCCTCGCCGCGCTACTTGGCGCGGACGTCGCTGGCCGGGTCACCGTCGCCACCTTCCACGGCCTCGGCCTGCTGATCCTGCGGGAGCACGGCAAGCTGCTCGGCCTGCCCGCCGACCTGAAGGTCGCCGACGAGAAATCCCGGCTAGAGGTCTTGCGGTCGCTGTCCACGGGCGGCAGCCCCACCGCGCTCGGTGCCCGGATCGCGGCAGCCAAACGGAAGCGTGTCTCCGCCGTCTTCGCCGACCTTGACCTCGACCCGAGCGGTGGCGATGACTTCCGCTTCGCCGATCCGGAACTCGATGGCCTTACCGCCCGCTACGACGCGGCGTTGCGCGAGCGCGGCCTGGTCGACGTCGATGAACTGGTGACCCGTCCCGTCGAGCTGCTCAGCACGGACGCCTCGCTCGCAGATGCCTACCGGGATCGGTGGACGGACGTCTTCGTCGATGAGTACCAGGACGTGGACGAGCAGCAGTACCTGATGCTGCGCCAGCTCGCCGCGCCCGGCTCGCGGATCTGCGCGATCGGCGACCCCGACCAGGCGATCTACGGGTTCCGCGGGGGCGACGTCGGCTACTTCCTGCGGTTCGCCGAGGACTTCGGCAGTGCTGCTGACCCCTCCGCGGCCACGGTGCGGCTCTCGCGCAGCTACCGTTCCGCGCCGGCGATCGTGCGCGCCGCCATGCAGCTCATCCGCCCGGGCACCCTTGTGCCTGGCCGCGAGCTGATCCCCGCCAGGTCCGACATCCCCGACGGCCCGGTCGTGCTGCACGCGGTGGCCGACGAGCGGGAGGAGGCCGAGGTCATCGCGGCGGAGGTCGAGCGGCTTTTGGGCGGAGCCTCGTTCCACGCCCTCGACAGCCGCGCGGTCGACGGACGGGACCGGGCCGAGCACGAGCTGTCGTTCGCCGACTTCGCGGTGCTCTACCGGACCTCAACCCAGGCCGCCGCGATCGGCGAGGCCCTGTCGCGGCGCGGCTTCCCGTTCCAGCGCCGCGCGCACTCCCGGCTGGCGGAAATGCCGGGTGTCGCCGCGATCCTTGCGTCCCTAACCCCATCGGACGCTCTAGCCCCAGCCCTCCCTTCGTCGGATCCCTCGTCGCTGCGTGAATGTGCCGTTGGTGTCGCTATAGCAGCACCAGAGGCACATCCACGCAGGCCCGGCGGGGCCGGCGACGTTGCCGAGCGGGTTGCTGTTGCGGTCTCCGGGGCGCTTGCGGCTACTGAGAACGACCACGCGGAGCCCGCCGACCGGGCGGCGGCGATCATGGCGATCCGGGTGGCTGGCGACGTGCTCGGCCCGCTCGCGGCGCGCTGCGGCACGGATCTGGACCGGTTCCTTGATGAGCTGGCCCTCGGGGCCGAGGTCGATACCTGGGACCCGCGCGCCGACAGGATCTCGCTGCTGACGCTGCACGCCGCGAAGGGCCTTGAGTTTCCAGTGGTGTTCATCGCCGGCTGCGACGACGGGCTGCTCCCCCTGCGCTCCTGGCGCGGCGCCGAGGTCGACTACGCCGAAGAGCGCCGCCTCCTCTTCGTCGGCATGACCAGGGCCACCACCCGCCTGACGCTGCTGACGGCAGTGAAGCGGACGCTGCGCGGCGAACTCACCGAGTGCGCGCCGTCGCCGTTCCTGTCTTCGGTCGACCCGGCCCTGCTCGACCGCCGCGGCGGCGATTTCGCCGGCCGCGGCCATCGCCGGCCGCGCGTCCAGCAGGCTGCCCTGTTCTAGGTACGCCCGTGGCCCGCTGGCCGGCGATAACCGGCCAGCGGGCCACGGGGACGCGAGCGCAGCGGCGCCGGGTGGTTGCGGGCTATTTCGCCGCGGTGAGGTTGTAGACCGTGACGCCGCCCACGGTCTGCGACGTGAAGTGGGCGGCCACCCAGGAGGCGATCGCCGAGGAGCCGTTACCGCCGCCGAAGCTGTTGCCGCTCGTCCCCACGTAGTAGTGGATCTCGCCCTTGGCGACGAGCGCCTCGAACTCGGCCAGCGTGGGTGACGGGTCGGTCCCGTTGAAGCCGCCGATCGCCAGCACCGCGTCTCCGCCGGTGGCCAGTTCGATCGGCGCGGCCGACTGGGTGCCAACCGTCGCGGCGATCCACTTGTACTTCGACGCGTCCTGCTCGAGCAGCTTGATAAGCGCGCTGCTCACCTGGGTGCTGCCGGAAAGGCCGCCCATCGCCACGCCGGTCCCGCCGAAGCCGCGCATGCCCTCCGCTCCGGCACCAGCCGTGGGAGCGCCGCCGGTGCCGGTGCCGGTCCCGGTCCCGGTGCCGGTGCCAGTGCCGGTCCCTGCGCCAGTGCCGGTGCCGGCGCCACCTGGGAACCCGCTGGTCCCGCCGGGCGGGGTCCCGCCCGGAGTCGTCCCGGTCGCGCCGCCCGCGGTGCCGCCGCCGAAGCCGCCGGCCCGGCCTCCGGTCCCGGTGCCGGCTCCGCCGGGTGTGCCGCCGCCAGGCGGGCCGCCCGGGCCGCCGAACGACCCGGTCACCGTCGGTCCCGCGCTCGGGATGGAGCCGGTGTGCGTGCTGTTCACCGTGTCAAGGGTGTAGGCGAGCGGGCCGGCGAGGCCGGCCACGAGCGCGAGCGCGAGCGGCGCCCATGCGAGTAGCGGCACGCGCCGTGATGCGCCGCCGAGCAGCACGGGGAGGGCGAGCACGGCCAGCGCGCCGACCAGCCCGGCGAGGAGCACGGTCCAGCGCAGCCAGGGCAGCCACGCCGGGGTCCGGCCGAGCAGGACGTACGCCCACGCGCCCGATCCGAGCACGCCGGCGGCGGCGCAGGCCCGGCCCGCCGTGGACAGTCCCGCCTGCCACAGGGCCATGGCCCCGACCCCGACGAGCGCGCCGATCGCCGGCGCGAGCGCGACCATGTAGTACGGGTGGATGATCCCCTGCATGTAGCTGAAGACCAGCCCGGTCACCAGCAGCCAGCCGCCCCACAGCAAGGCGAACGCGCGAATCCGCGAGGTGCGCGCGGCCCGCCTCGATCCCCAGAGCAGCGCGGCGAGCGAGGCGACGGCCGCCGGGATCAGCCAGGAGACCTGGCCGCCGAACTCGGACTGGAACAGCCGGAACAGCCCGGTCGCACCGCCGAAGCCGCCTCCGCCCCCGTTGCCGCCGCCGCCGATCGACCCGCTTTCTGACCCGCTGAGCCGTCCGAGGCCGTTGTAGCCGAGGGCCAGCTCAAGGATGTTGTTGTCGGTCGACCCGCCGAAGTAGGGCCGGTCCGCAGCGGGGGTCAGCTGCGCGATGAGGACCCACCAGCCGGCCCCGGCGATCACGCCGCCGACGGCGGCGAGCAGCTGCCAGAGGCGGCGGCGCAGCCTGGCCGGCCCCGCCCACAGGTAGGCGAGCCCGAACCCGGGCAGCACAAGGAATGCCTGCATCATCTTGGTGAGGAACGCGAAGCCGACAAGCACCCCGGCGAGCACCAGCCACCGGGTCCTGTCCCGCTCGATCGCCCGCTGCACGGCGTACCCGGCGGCCGTCATCAGCAGCACGAGCAGCGCGTCCGGGTTGTTGAACCGGAACATGAGCGCGGCGGCCGGGGTGAGCGCGAGCACGGCGCCGGCGATCAGCCCGGCGCCGGGGCCGAACCAGCGGCGCACCGCGGCGAACAGCAGCAGCACGGACAGCACGCCCTCGACCGCCTGCGGGGCGAGCAGCGACCAGGTGCCGAACCCGAAGACCCGCGCGGAGAGCTCATCCACCCACAGCGAGGCGGGCGTCTTGTCCACGGTGATGAAGCTGGATGAGTCGAAGGAGCCGAAGAAGAACGCCTTCCAGGACCGCGTGCCCGCCTGCACCGCCGCCGCATAGAAGTCGTTGGCGTAGCCGTTCCTGCTCAGGTCCCACAGGTAAAGCAGCGCGGTCACGGCGAGCAGGGCGCAGAGGGCGGGCCGCGCCCACCGCGGGTCGCCGTCCGGGCCGCGCCACCAGCGGCGTAGCGAGCGCTCGGCCGCCGAGCCGTGCGCGATCTTGCGGGTGATGGTGACGGCGCTCATCGGAGGACCACCCGCCAGGCGAGGCCGCGCCGTGGCCCGAGCGTGCGTGGCCGCAGCCGCGGCACCTTGATCGTTCCGGTGGCGAGGCCGTAGCCGAGCCTGGCGATGCCGCGCAGGTCACCGAGCGCGGTCGCCATGATGTCGACCCGGGAGTCCGCGTCGTCGATCCAGTCCACGGGCACCTCGTGGATGCGCAGCCCGGCGCGCTGGGCGAGCACGAGCAACTCGCTGTCGAAGAACCAGCCCCGGTCCTCGACGAGCGGCAGCAGCTGCCTGGCCTGGAAGGCCCCGATCGCCTTGAAGCCGCACTGCGCGTCGGAGAAGCGGGCGCCGAGGGTGACCCGCAGCAGCCGGTTGTAGCAGCGGGAGATGATCTCGCGCTTGAGGCCGCGGACCACTCGCGAGCCGTGGGCGAGCCTGCTGCCGATCGCCACGTCGCTGTGCCCGGAGAGCAGCGGTGCGACCAGGGGAAGCAGCGCGTTCAGGTCGGTGGACAGGTCTACGTCCATGTAGGCGAGCACCTCGGCGTCGGATGACGACCAGACCTGGTGCAGCGCCCTGCCCCGGCCGGGCAGGTCGAGGTGCACCGCGCGCACCTCGGGGAACCTGGCCTCGAGTGCGCGTGCCTCCGGCCACGTGCCGTCGGTGCTGCCGTTGTCCGCGATCGTGACGCGAGTGGTGAATGGGAAGGTGTTCCGCAGGTATCCGACGAGGCGCGTGACGCTCGGTGCGAGGTCATGCTCTTCGTTCTTGACCGGAACGACGATTTCTAGCTGAGGTGTCTCACTCATGCACAGAGTGTGCGAACTGGGGTTGTACGGCTCCTGCCGCGAACTTGCAGTCGACCTATGAGTAAACGAGTAACTTCTGAGACTCCAATGAGCCGCTTCGGCGGGTCCGGTCCTTCTGGCCGGGCCGTTGCGGTGTCTATCGTGGAGACCGTGCACGAACTGTCGATCTGCTCCTCGATCGCCGACATCGTGACCCGCCACGCGGCCGGCCGTACGGTGCAGGTGATCAACGTGCGCGCGGGCCAGCTACGCCAGATCGTCCCGGACACCCTCGTCTACTGCTGGGGCCTGGTCAGCGCGGGCACGCCGCTTGACGGCTCGCGGATCAACGTCGAGCCGGTGCCCGCGCGCATCAGGTGCCGCGCCTGCGGTGAGGTAACGGATGTCGGCGAGGTGCCCGTGTTCGCCTGCGGCGGGTGCGGCGGCGTCGCGGTGCAGGTGGTGTCCGGCGAGGAGTTCCTGGTCACCTCGCTGGAACTGGCCCCGCAGCCGGATGGCCAGGGCTCACCGGATCAGGAGAGATGAGGCTGATGGGGCGCTTCCACCGGCATGACGACGGGACCGGGCACGATCATGCGCACCCTGGTGCGCACGCGCACGACGTCGGCGACCACTCCGGGTACGCGACCGGCGGGGAGCGCCTGGAAGTGCTCGAGCGAATCTTCGACGAGAACGACAGGACCGCGGCCGCCAACCGGGCCGAGTTCGCCGCCGCCGGGGTCCGCGTCGTGAACCTGATGTCGGCGCCGGGCGCGGGCAAGACCATGCTGCTGCGCGAGACGCTGGCCCGGCTCGGCGGGCAGCTGCGCATCGGGATCATCGAGGGCGACATCGAGACGAGCCTGGACGCTGACCGGCTGGCGGGCTTCGGCGCCGCGGTCGCGCTCATCAACACGGGAGACGGGTTCGGCGGCGAATGCCACCTCGACGCGCCCATGGTGCGGTCGGCGCTGCCCCGGCTGCCGCTGGCCGAGCTGGACCTTGTGGTGATCGAGAACGTCGGCAACCTGGTCTGCCCGGCCGAGTTCGATGTCGGCGAGGATGCCAGGGCGATGGTCTACGCGGTCACCGAGGGCGAGGAGAAGCCGCTCAAGTACCCGGTGATGTTCCGTTCCTGCGGCCTGATCGTGGTCAACAAGGTGGACCTGCTGCCGTACCTGGACTTCGACATGAACGGGTTCCTCCGCAACCTGCGCACGGTGAACCCGGAGGCCGAGGTGCTGCCGGTCAGTGCCCGCACCGGGGAGGGCGTCACCGCCTGGTGCGACTGGCTTCGGCAAACGGCCTAGTCCGCATTCGCGGAGTGCCTGCCCTCCCAGCCCCGGTGCCGGGCGGGAGTCAGCACCTGAGAGGCGGCGTGCGCCTCGGTGAGCGCGGCGGTCATCATGTCCGCCGCCTGGCCGGCCGCCGCGAGTGCCTCGATCACCTCGGTCACCGAGCCGTCCGTGTCGTCCCCCGACTCGTGGCTGAGCTGGCCGTCCTCGTGCTGGACCACAAGGAACCTGGCGAGCTGCTCGTAGAGCTGAGGCAGGCCCTGCCCGATGAGCTCGAGGCTGGCGACGATGGCACGGACGTCGGTCGAGTTTGACAGTTCGCCGCCGCCGTGGGTGAGCTCGTTCAGCACCGCGATCGCGTGCGCCGCCTGCCTGGCGATCTCACGCGGGGTCATGGTGCTCGCCAGCTCGGTCACTGGCCGGCCTCGGCATCGCTGGCGCACGGCCGCGCCACCTGCTCAGGCATCCATCTCCTTGGGGGCTGGGGATTAAATCGCGGGTCTACCGCATGGTGTGCCCACGGAACGCTCATCTATACGATACGTCGCCGGTAACGCCTGGTCAGCCGGAGCCGAAGGGCAAGACCGCGGAACGTCTCGGTGAAGGGCTCGTGGCGGCGACCGCGCGAGGCTAATGTGATGACCCATGTGGGTAGGCGCCGAAATCGGCGAATTTCCCGTTAACAGGCACCGGGCCGTGCAGCCGCCCGGTGCCGTCTTCGCTATCGGCTGGGTGATGGCCGAGCTGTTCGACCCGCGGCGGCGGGAGCGCGTCACGGTGCGCCAGCCGCCGTTCGACCCGGCCGTGCAGCTCCCGCTCGCCGATGACCTGGCGCCGGACCCCAAGCTCGTTTTCCTCGCCGCCGAGCTCGCCGAGTACCTCCACTGGTACCCCGCCCTGGCCGGGCCGCTGCGCCTGGTTACCGTGCAGACGAACAAGCGGCGGGCCGCGATCGGGGCCGAGAACCTCGCTACGGGGCAGGCCGCGGAGGAGGCCGCCGGTCCGGCGGACGCCGTCGTCGGCGGGGCCGGCGAAACCGCCGGCCAGGAAGCGGACGCCGCTGCGGCGGCCGCGGACACACCGTTCTCCGAAACGGAGCTGCTCGCGGCGGTCGTCGGCTTGAACCAGGCCATCCTCGACCACTTCGCCGACGAGCCGCAGCGGCTCAGCGCCTACCAGCTGGGCCTCGCGCTCAGCGACCTGGTATGGCTGCCGTTCATCGCCTCGCCCGGCAAGGAGTCGCCGGCCAGCAGGCCGAGCGCACTGTTCGGCCTGTTCGGCCGAATCTCGATGACCGGCCTGCACACGCTGCTCAACGGCGCGGGGACGCAACTGCCCGCCGGAGTAGCCGCCATCGTGTCCAAGTCCCTGGACAACTGGGCAGACTGGATCGACGCCCACAGCGGCCGGATCAAGTCGGCCGGTGCGGACACGTGGATGCCGGAAGCCGACACCGTGCTGCGGGCGCTGCGCGTCCAGGGCTGGGTATGGCGGTCGGCGCTCGTTGCCGACGCTGAGGTAACCGTGCAGCCGAGCATGGGCGCGTGGGTGGAGGCGGCGTCCGCCATCACCCGCGCGGTGGCCAAGGTCAGCGCCGTCATCCTGCGCCGGTTCTGGCCGCTCGTGCTGATCGCGCTGGCCGCGCTGGCCGGACTGCTCACCCTGGTAATCGTGAACCTCAGCGGAACCAGCCAGGTGTGGGCGTCCCTGGTGACGGTGGCGGCGGTGGTCGGCTCCAGCGGCTGGGGCCTGAGCAGCGGAGTCTCCTCCTCACTGGGCGGCGTGGGTTACGAGATATGGACCGCCGCCAAGACCGACGCCGCCGCCTGGAACATCACCTGGCTGCCCGCGCTGACCGCGACAAGGCTCGAGCGGGCCAACATGGACCGGCGCGGGGTGCCCATGCCGCGGGTCAGGAAGAGCCTGGACACCTCTTGATGGCCTGCCGGGCCGCTTAGCCCGCCGCGCGGACGGCGCTACCATCACTGGCATGCCGGATAACGAGGACGCTGCCGCCAGTGAGGACACCAACGCCGCCATCTGGAAATCGGACATCGGCGTCAGCTACTGGAAGTCAAGGGAGAACGACCGGGTCCGGCGCGACGCCGAGCGCCGCGTGCTGATGGCGGAACTGCTGCCGTTCGCCCCCGACGAGGCCTTCACGTTCGTTGACCTTGGCGCGGGCACCGGCGCCGCGGCCCGGACCGTGCTCGACCATTACTCCGCCGCGCATGCCATCCTCGCGGATTACTCACCGCAGATGATGGCTCAGGGGGCGGTCGAGCTCGAGCCGTACGCGGGCCGCTACAGCTACGTCGAGTTCGACCTGTCCGCCGCGGGCGACTGGCCGGCCGGCCTGCCCCGCCAGGCGGACGCCGTGATCAGCTCGCTGTCCGTGCACCATGTCAACGATGAGCGCAAGCAGAGCCTGTTCGCGGAGATCCTCGCGCACCTGGCCCCCGGCGGCTGGTACCTGAACTACGACCCGGTCAAGCCGCCGGACCCGGTGGCCGAGGAGGCGTGGCTGCGGGCCGGCGACCGGCGCGACCCGTCGGCCCAGCACAGGCGCCAGCACATGACCGACGAGGAGAAGCTCCGTTACGCGAACCACGTCCGGTACATGATCCCGCTCGAGCCGCAGGTCGGCTTCCTGCGGGCGGCGGGCTTCGAGGGCATCGACGTCTTCTGGAAGGAACTGGACTTCGTCATCTACGGCGGCCGCCGTCCGCTGTAACCCGAGGCTGGCAGCCCGCGCATGATGGAGGGTGTGGCCAGCACCCTGTCACGGTGTCCACCGGTGACGGTGTAATGCCCGTGAAGGGAAAGGACGGGGACGCCAGTGAGCCAGGCGGACGGGTTTGACGCGGTAGTCGTCGGGTCGGGACCGAACGGGCTGATCGGCGCCGTCACGCTCGCCGAAGCGGGCCTGAAGGTGCTACTTGTCGAGGCGGCGGACGAGTTCGGTGGCGGCCTGCGCAGCGGGCAGCTGACCGGGCTCGGCGGGTTCACCCATGACTGGTGCGCCACCGCGCTGCCGCTGGCCCGCGCGTCGGCCGCGTTCCGCGACCTCAGCCTCCCCGTCGAGTGGGCGTTCCCCGCGGTCCAGGCGGCCCACCCGCTCGACGGGCAGGACGCGGTGCTCGTGCACCGGGACGTGGCCAAGACCGCGGACGGGCTCGGCTCGCGGCGGGACGCCCTTGCTTGGCGGGAGACCGTCGGTGCGGCCGCGCGCGGCGGATTCGGGCTGGTGGACAGCCTGCTCTCCCCGCTGTCACCGCCCCCCGCACCGCTGCGGCTGGCCCGGTACGGGGTGTTCGGCGGCCTGCCCGCGACCGTGCTCGGCCGGACCCTGTTCGGCGGGGAGCGGGGCCGGGCCGTGCTCGCCGGGATGGCCGCGCATTCCATGGTGGACCTCCATCGGCCGATCACCGGCGGGTACGGCCTGTTGCTTGCCGCGCTCGCGCACCAGGTTGGCTGGCCGGTGGTGCGCGGCGGCTCGGCGCGGCTCGCCGCGGCCCTGGTCGGCAGGCTCGCCGAGTACGGCGGCGTCGCCGAGACCGGGCACCCGGTCAAGGACCTGGCCGACGTGCCGCAGGCCGGGATCATCCTGCTCGACCTGACGCCCCGGCAGGTGCTCGGCGTGTGCGGCGAGCGGCTGCCCGTCCGCTACGCGAGCGGCTTGCGCTCCTACCGGTACGGGCCCGGCGTCTTCAAGATGGACTGGGCGCTGTCCGGCCCAGTGCCGTGGCGCGACCCGGCGGTCGCGGGCGCGGGGACCGTGCACCTCGGCGGCACGCTCGGCGAGATCGCCCGCGCGGAGGCGGAGGTGGCGGCGGGAGGGCTACCCGAGCGGCCGTACGTGCTCGCGGTGCAGCCGTGCGCGGCCGACCCGTCGCGCGCGCCCGCCGGCCGGCACATCCTGTGGGCCTACTGCCACGTGCCGAACGGCTCCACCGCCGACCGGGCCAAGGCGATCGAGGACCAGGTGGAGCGGTTCGCCCCCGGCTTCCGCGACCTGGTGCTCGCGCGGGCCGTGCACGACCCGGCGGCCATGGAGGCGCACAACCAGAACCTGGTCGGCGGCGACATCGCGGGCGGCTACTCCGGCCTCACGCAGTTCGTCCGGCGCCCGGTGCTGACGCCCCGGCCCTGGCGCACGCCGCTGCCCGGCGTCTACCTGTGCTCCGCGAGCACCCCGCCGGGTGGCGGGGTGCACGGCATGGGCGGCCACCACGCCGCGCGGCTGGCGCTCGCGGAGCGGACTGGCAAGTAGACATCCGAACGGACGAGTGCTTCGCCCGGTCCTACCAGTGGCCGTGGCGGACCACCTCGTCGAAGGGGAGCCGGTCCGGCTTCTGAATGGGCTTGAGCGGACGGTCGGCAGGATGGCCGATGCCGATGAGGTAGGCGACGTCGTGGTCGGCGGGGACGCCGAGTATCTCGCGGGCCCGCTCCTGGTCGCCGACCGAGGAGTGGCCGGTGCCGATGCCGAGGTCGGCGGCGGCCACCATCATCGCGTACGTGGCCTGGCCGAGGTCGTACCGGCTGGTGAGCCGCATGCGGTCCTCGTCGTACTGGGGGACGACCAGCGCGATCGCCGCGGCGGCGCCCGCGATGTGCCGGGCGCCCGGCCAGACGGTCGACAGCGCCTGGAGCTGGTCCCGGTCGGTGACGACGATGAAGTTCCACTCCTGCCGGTTGCTCGCCGACGGGGCCCGCCAGGCGGCCTCGGCGATCCGCTCCAGGTCGGCCGCGCTGACCGGGTCCGGCCGGTAGGTACGCACGTTGCGCCGGGCGCGGATGGCGTCCCAGGTCTCCATAAGTGGGCTCCTTCGCTGGGCATTGTCTATCGCCTTGATAGGCATATCGCACCACAGGTCTGGCCCGCCAGCCTTTCGGTGGTCGCGAGGCGCCCCCGATCAGGCCTGAGGCCTTTGTGGTCCGACAACGATCGATGCTGCGGGTCGCGCTGGCGTCGCCGCATCATCACCCCTGCTTATGCGCTCTACCTGCGGGGTCTATCGCCGATAGAGGGACATGAGTGACTGTTGCATGGAACGAAGGGGGCGTCGTAAATTCGGGGTGATTCCACAGCGACAAGGGGCGCGAGTAGGTACATCATGGTCAGCGGGCCGCCGGCTGGACGCCTTACCCGGCTGGCTTGGCAGCGCATAGTAATCGGAAAGGTAGGAAACGTATATGACGCAGCGAAGCCTTGAGGATCTGCTGCAGAC
>Ga0265338_10000737_pt1 | contig 55839 bp, 60 predicted proteins | sample 42126metaG_FD_193579 | JGI IMG/M metagenome (GOLD analysis project Ga0265338, IMG submission 193579) | Rhizosphere microbial communities from Carex aquatilis grown in University of Washington, Seatle, WA, United States - 4-21-26 metaG | ecosystem: Host-associated > Plants > Roots > Rhizosphere... | reverse complement strand
TAACATTATTTTCTTTAGTGAGATTGCGGGTAAGTGAAGAGATTTTTTTGATAAGCGGTTGATCTGGTGTGAGATTAAAATCTCCACTAAGAACAAAAGGAGGCTCTACTGTTTTTAAATACTCAATTAAGATTTCTCCTTGTTTTGTTTGGTGGGGTTTCTGAATATTAGTTTTTCCCCAGGCAAAATGGGTATTAAGAAAAGAAATTTCTTTCCCGTCAATTTCAAAAGTAAGATGCAGAAGTGTTCTTCCAACCTTTGTATAATCAGTTGATTCAGAATGGAATACGTCAAATTGCGAAAGAACAATATCTTTTTTCTTTTTAAGTACAAAATGTTTTTTGTAAAACGTTCCATTGCCCAAATATGCATCAGGGCTTGAAGTATACCGTTGGTTGATGGAGAGCACTCCGTAATACTTTTCTTCCAGAAATTTTTGTAGTTCTGCATACGTATTACGGTGAGAATTGATGTTGCCAGCGATAGTGTGGTTTCCTGTTAATTCTTGTAGATGTAACACATCAAAATCGTGTGAGGTTAGATATGAAGTAAGTTTATCCCAATAATTATCAGAGTTGATATTAAGTTGCAAGAGAGATAGTTGCATCATTTTAGTATAGCATGAAAAAAACTTCAGATCCTTCCTGCGCAAAAATTTAATTTTTTGCTAAAATACTCGTAGATGATTCCAAAGCAAAAAATTAACTCTTTTCAAAAAGATATTCTCTCTTGGTATAAATTAAATAAGCGAGATTTGCCGTGGCGCAAGACGCGCGATCCATATAGCATTTTGATTTCGGAAGTGATGTCACAACAAACACAATTGAGCCGCGTTGTTCTCAAGTATGAAGCATGGATGGAGAGATTTCCAACGGTAGAGACTTTGGCAAAAGCATCAGTTGCGGAAGTTTTGGAGTACTGGTCAGGACTTGGCTACAACAGACGCGCACTGCATTTGAAAAAAGCAGCTGAAAGTATTGTTCTAAATTTCAGTGGTGAGTTTCCAAAGACAGAAAAAGAACTCATGAGTTTGCCGGGAATAGGGAAGTATACAGCAAATGCAGTTTTGTGTTTTGCATTTGATCAGCAGGTAGCAGTTGTTGATACCAACATACGCAAAGTGATATTAACTCAGATTTTAAATGAATCAGGAAGTAGGAATTATGAATTTGGAATAAAAGAAAAAAATAGTAGTCATGATTCTAAATCCATGATTCATGATTCGATGGTAGAGAATAAGATAACAGAAAAAGAGATTGAGGATATTGCCAAAAATTTATTACCCAATGGTCTGGCTTATGAGTGGAATCAGGCATTGATGGATTATGCTTCGGCGGTTCTAAAAAACGAAAAAATACCGATTCCAAAGCAATCGAAATTTCATGGATCACATCGGTACTACCGTGGACAAGTTTTAAAACAACTTTTACAGAAGAAAAAAATTGCAATAAAGGATTTAGGATTTTTAATTAAAAAAAATTATACAGAAACAGAAGGGGAGTGGCTCAAGAAACTTTTGAATGAATTAGTTGATGAAGGGTTTATTACTATTAATGAGGGAAATGTATTCTTATCTTAATGAGAGCTTTATCTCGACGCGTTTATCAACAAAATGTCCATCCACCTCTCTATCTACATTCATCCAGACTTTTTTAATAACGGCTTTGTAAACTCTTCGAGGAGCATCATTTAAAAAATTTTCAGCTTTCCCAAAAGTTTTTCCTGATCTTTTATCAATTAAAGGAAGCACGTTATTTATTTCATTCTCATCTGACAGTTCTGTTACTGTAGCTTTAATATAGACTGCATCTCTTTCCCCCCATTGCAGAGGTTCAGTATTGTAAATTACTATGAAGGCCTTGCCGTTTGCGTTAATGTTTCGAGAATGCATTGAATCTTTTCCAGATCTCCAATAAAAATTGTAATTGTTGTCGTATGCAGCAACAAGGGGGGTATTCCATGGATCACCATCTTTTGAAGAAGTAGCAAGCGTAATATAAATAATCTTTTCAATAATTGCTTTTGCTTTTTTTGTAAGCTGTGAATCCATAAAAGTTGGTTTAGTCTTCTTTATATTCTTCCTTCACCTCGTCATTAAATTCTTTCAAAAGTTTTTTGATTTTCGGATCGATGATAACACGGCAATAATCTGGTCTTTTGCCGCTTTCATAAAAATTTTGGTTTTCTTCTTCTGCCTTATAAAATTTTGTAAATGGTACTATTTCTGTAACAATCGGTTTGTCATATTTTCCAGATTCATCTAATTTCTTCTTTGACTCTTCAGCTGTTTTTTTCTGTTCATCAGTATGATAGAAGATTGCTGATCTATATTCTGGTCCAGCGTCATACCCTTGTTGATTAAGACTTGTCGGATCATGAGTTGCCCAAAAAATATCCAACAGTGTTTCATAGGATATAACTTTGGGATCATACTCAACTTGCAGTGACTCAGCATGTCCAGTTTTTTTCATTGCAACATCCCAATATGTCGGATTCTCTGTCGTTCCACCAGTATAGCCCGACATAACAGACACAACGCCTTTTACGCGTTTAAAAATCGCCTCTGTGCACCAGAAGCATCCGTTGGCAAAGGTTGCGGCTTCAATTTTTTTAGCTTCGGTCATAAGGATATTATACAACTTTTGCGTTTTGCAGTTTTTAAAGAAAGAGTATACTAGTTGTATGGCAGATTCTATTATTGAAGTATCTCATCTCACTAAACGCTTCGGCAATTTTACGGCAGTCAATGATGTTTCATTTACCGTAGAACGTGGACAAATTTTTGCCTTCTTAGGTCCAAACGGTGCAGGGAAAAGTACCACGATCAAAATGTTGACGACACTTCTTTCTCCTTCATCAGGGGAGATCAAACTTAACGGTTTTGATGCATTACACGATAAAGATGACGTTCGAAAATCATTTGGCATTGTTTTTCAAGATCAGAGTCTTGATGATGAACTGACAGCTTATGAGAATATGGAATTTCATGCAGTATTATACGGAATTTCATCGGAAGCACGGAAAAAGGGAATCAAAGAATTGCTAACACTTGTTGAGTTATGGGATCGTAAAAATAGCATGGTAAAGACGTTTTCAGGCGGTATGAAGAGGCGTTTAGAAATCGCCCGGGGACTATTGCATCACCCCAAGATTTTTTTTCTCGATGAACCGACCCAGGGGCTTGATCCCCAAACCCGCAATCACATGTGGCAGTATATAAAAAATTTGAGTGAGAAAGAGGGGATTACTATCTTTTTTACTACGCATTATCTAGAGGAAGCACAAGAGTATGCAGAACGGATCGCGATAATGGATCATGGTAAGATTATTACTGAAGGCAATCTTGAGGATTTACTCAAAAAGACCGGAGAAAAAACTTTGGAGGATGCCTTTCTTAAATTGACTGGCAGTGATATACGAGAAGAAAGTGCGGGCAAGGCTGATCAACTGCGAATGCATCGTCAAATGAGAGGAAGATAATATGAATGCTATTTATATTTTATGGTTACGAGAGCTTAAGCGATATAGTCGTTCGCGTTCTCGAATGATTGGCTCTCTTGGTCAACCGATATTATTTTTGTTTGCCCTGGGATTTGGTTTGGGACCGGTATTTCAAAAAGCAGGGCAGGGGAATTATTTCCAATTTTTAGGACCTGGCATTATCTCCATGAGTATTCTCTTTACGGCAATTTTTGCCGGTATTCAGGTTATTTGGGATAAACAGTTTGGGGTCCTTAAGGAAACGTTGGTCGCACCTGTCCCTCGGTGGCAGATTATGCTGGGGAAAACCATTGGCGGCGCAACAATTGCGGTGTTGCAAGGCATTATTGTTCTTTTTTTGGCAACGATTTTTGGGTTCCGTCCGGAGATTAATCTCTTGTTTATAACGTTTATTTATATGTTATTGGTGGCATTATTTTTTACGGGTCTTGGGATTAGTATTGCTTCGGTTCTCGGAGATATCAATGGCTTCCAGATTATTATGAATTTTTTGGTGCAGCCTGTTTTTTTCCTTTCAGGAGCTTTGTTCCCGTTGCAAGATTTACCCAAAATTATCAGTATTATTACCGCGTTTGATCCACTGACCTATGGGGTTGATGGGATCCGTGGGACATTAACGGGCATGAGCCATTTTGGATTAACTGTAGATATGACAGTATTGGTAGTTCTCGTGGCAATTATTCTCTCAATTGGCGCAACGTTATTCTCGAGAATTGAAATTTGAGAATCAACAATTAGCCATTTATTATTTGGAGGATGAATTATAGTAATCAATCTACTGCATTGATGTAAGTTGGGTGATATTTTTAATAACTCCTAATCCTGCAGCTGGGAGAGAATGTTCTTTGTGATCTTTACCTAAGCCAAGGATTTCATATTGATAGGAAACATTATTTTTTAAATAGTAAATAGTTTGGTAGTGATTTTTTGTATAATCGGTAGGGATAGGGATTCCTCGTACTGCATTAGTAAATTTTCCACCTGTTCCATAATAGATATTAAAAGAAGTGAAATCATTTGGGGAAACATTAGGCAATAGAACAGTTGCCTTGCTGTAGAGTCCTGCCACTGTGCTCGCACCTTCTACCATTCCTCTGACAGCAGGTCTGTCAAATGTTCCCATTACTCCGATAGCTAATACGACACATGCACTAATAACAACTATTCTTCGAAAGATGAAGGTTTGAGATCCTGCCGTTGAACGAGATGAGGATCGGGGAACAGTACGTTTTACTGTTTTTGTTGTTGATGCTTTTTTTGGAGCAGTTTTCTTTTTCATGACTATATTTAGTAGAACAAAAAAGTATATACTTTGTCAAGTCCAAATTTATTATCTTAGAGGCATTGGCGCAGCAGTTGCGTAATAATCTACTTCACTAACTCCTTTATGTTCTCTATTTATTTCTACAACTTTTCTAATTTTTTCGCGAAGCGCTCTTCCATTTTCAATGCCTGGGATAGATGAATCGCCCCATGTTGCATCTGAAGTGAATAGTTGAATATTTGAGCAGTTAAATAATCCAAGAAGAAATGATTGTAAAAAAACAGTGTCTTTAACTCGATATAGTTCAAGATCATCAATTCTTCTAATAAAAATACCTGAGTAAACACGCAAGCGTTGATTGGTAAGGACATAGATAGTTCTTTTTGTACTCAAATATAAGTAATATGCAATTATGAGAGGGAAAATCAGCCAGAAAAATAAGAAACAAATGATATATGCTACAAAATGAATTGCCTGAGAAGATCGACCTATCCAAATAATTGTTTCATTTGGGTCTGTTTCGTGTAGTTCTTCGTAAATTTCCTGGTAGGCTAGATCAGCGACTATTTCTTTCTTAGTATTTCCATTTGAGGAAACAGTCTGCTTAGTTTGGGTTGGGGTGCTGGTTTCAGAACTTTTTTTCAGAGAAGCAGAAGAAAAGATTTCAAAGAAATCCTTTGGTCGGGAGCTGCGATTTGTTTGACTAGTATTCACGCGCCGTTCCTTTCGGTTGATTCATTATAGCATAATATAATTTGTTTATAAGTTAAATCTTTTTAGAAAAACATTTTTTACTGTCTCAACAAGGAACAAATACGCACCGATCAGAAAAATGAGGATTCCAAAATAACGCATTGGTGGAATCACTAGGCCCAAGGTTGAAGCAATTGGTGTAAAAGGAAGGAGAACACCTATAAGCGCTAATGACAGACAGGTGATCACTAACCATTTACCAGGCCGACTAAAGAAAAAAGGAGTTCGGGATGTGCGAATAACAAATACGACCAGAATCTCCGTTGCAATCGATTCGATAAACCAGCCCGTTTGGAAAAGTGAACCTTTTGCATGGAAGACAAAAAGCATAATGCCAAAGGTCGCAAAATCGAAAATAGAGGAGAGTGGACCAAAAAAGATCATATAGTTCTTAATAAAATCTATATTCCAGTGTCTGGGCTTTACGAGTGATTCTGCATCGACATTATCTGATGGGATACTCAATTGCGAGACATCGTAAATACCATTGGTCAGTAATATTTGAAGCGGTGTCATTGGTAAAAATGGCAGGAAAAAAGATGCACCTGCTGCGGAAAACATATTTCCAAAATTAGAACTCGTTGCCATGAGGATATATTTGATAGTGTTGCTGAATGTTTTTCTTCCTTCAATGATGCCGTCGGCAATAACATCGAGACCTTTTCGAAGAAGAACCACTGCTGCAGCATCTTTTGCAACGTCAACGGCTGTATTCACCGAGATGCCAACATCTGCGCTATGAAGCGATGGTAAGTCATTAATCCCGTCTCCCATATATCCGACGGTGTGTCCATGTTTTTGAAGGGTTTCGATAATTCGTAATTTCTGATCAGGAGAAACACGTGCGAAAATATCAATATCATTCACTTTTGCCATAAATGCTTCGTCGCTGAGATTTGCAAGTTCTGATCCCAAAAGCACTTGTTTGAATGGGATGCCAACTTCGCGGCAAATTCTTTGTGTGATAATCTCATTATCGCCAGTTATAATTTTTGTTTGTACACTCAGATTGTGAAGTTTTTCGAGTGCTTCTTTTGCACTTTTTTTGGGGATATCCAGAAAGGTCACGTATCCTTGAAATGTCAAATCAGTAACATCGTCCCAAGTGTATTCTGCTTTCTTTTTCAGTTTTTTTGTTGCAAGCGCAACCATTCTGAGGCCGCTGTTATTAAGATTTATGAGTCGTTGATGAAGCGCTTTTTTATTTGGAATATCTTTGCAAAGTCCGATGATATTGTCTGGTGCACCTTTGGCAATAAGAGTTATCTCATTATCTTCTTCGATGATTGTATACATCGCTTTTCTGTTATAGTCGAATTCTTCTCCATCCAGTTTCTTTATGTCATGTTTTACTGTTATATTATTTTTTAATGCGTATTCCCATAGTGATACATCAATTGCATTACCAAGAACTTTGTGATGGACAATCGCGCTATTACATAATAGTGCAAGATCGAGTATCTCAGGATTTTTTTTCTCATGAATATCAAAAAAATCTATCACATCAATTTTTCCTTCCGTGATCGTTCCTGTTTTATCGGTACACAAAACATCCATGTTTCCAAGGTTTTCAATTGAGATAAGCTGCTTAACAACGATATGTTTCTTTGCCAGTTTCCCTGCTCCATGAGCAAGACTTACTGTTACAATAACGGGCAGAAGTTCAGGTGTGAGACCGACGGCAATAGCAAGAGAAAAAAGCATTGAGTCAATCAATGCATGACCCAAAAGCCAGTTAATAGCAAAAATTGCAATCGTCATGATGAGGATAACTTTTATGATAAGATCGCCAAATCTGCTTAATCCCTTTTGAAAATCTGTTAAAGGACGAACAAATGATGTTGTCTGCGCAATCTTTCCAAATTCAGTATCTTTTCCTATTCTTATAACAACACCTTGTCCTGAGCCACTTTCAACAGTTGTTCCCATGTAGCCGATGTTGTCAATATTGGTGGAGCTTTTCGGTTCAGTTTTGAGTGCTTCGTAGGTTTTGAAAACGGTTTTTGCTTCACCTGTGAGTGATGATTGATTAGCCGCCAAATCTTTTGTCTGAATTAATCGTAAATCTGCTGGAATAATGCTCCCTTGTGATAACAGAACGATATCTCCTATGGTGAGTTGCGTCACAGGTATTTCCAGTTTTTCTCCATGTCTTTCAACAAGCGCGGTGGGGGAGATTTTTTTTAGAAGGGTATCAACGGTTCTAACTGCGCTATATTCATTCCATAAGCCTAAAAAAACACTGGCAATAATAAGAACGAAGATATAATAAGAGCTTATGTGCTGTCCTAACAGATAGGAGATAAACGTAGCAGCTGCAAGAATGATAATAAGTGGGTTGCCGGTAAATTGGCGTAAAAAAATAGTGAGAAAATTCACTTTGCGTTGGTGAATAATATTAAACCCATATTTTTTTTGTCGCTCTAATACCTCCCTCTCCGGTAATCCTGCTGTTTCAGTTTGCAGTTTTGTGAGAATTTCATCAGGGGATTGTGCCCAATATGTTTTTTCTTTTAACAAATCGATTGCCATAAGATAAGTTTTATTTTCTATGCAAAGAGTAACTTCTGTTTTTCAAATTCTTTTTTAACTAACAGGCGATATCTTCTTCCAATATCCCATCTGCGGATAGGGGAGGTGGTTAGGGTCACACGGATTGTCATGATTTCAGGATTAGAAAAATTTTCAATTCCATTGACTTGCGATCCGGGGAATAATGCTTCAGCAAAGTCCGCATCTTTTTGTAATTGATCAAGAGCACTTTTTGCGGCGTCTATTATTTTATCAATTTCCTGATTTTGTTTTACTGGCAGGTCAATAAACAGATTATATTTGTGACGTGAAAAATTAACAATGTCATTCACTTTACCATTTGGAATAATAGTAACAGAACCGTCTGATGCCCGTATCGTTAGCGTTCGTGCGCCGATAAGCTCAACAATTCCTTCTGAATCATTAACTTTGATATAATCGCCTATACCAATTGAATCCAAAGACAATAAAAAAAGTCCGTTAACAAAATCTTCAATGATAGATCGTGCCCCAATGCCTATAACGATACCGATGACACTTGCTGATGCAAGAAGTGGTGTAAGATCAATGCCAAATAATGTAATGATAATATACGCAGCGAAAATATAAACAAATGTTGTAATAATATTGCGTATTATTGCTGCAGCGGTGCGAGTCCTTTTATTTGTAAAGTGTTTGGGAACTTTGATAAGCGATCTGAGGACATTATCAATAAGGACTGCAATAAGAAGCGTAAGTCCGGCATAGAGGAATGTTTTGAGCATTGGATCTGAGAGAATGTCAATTTTCATAGGCCCTTTAAGCATAAAAGAAAACAGTAGGTAAGTAAAGTTAAGGGAAGACTAAAAGTTTACTTTCTTGCGTAATCCTTACGTATTTTTTGCAATTTTCTTAGCGTAATAGTTTATGCTGCATTTAATGAGAGGAGGGGACTAATAAAAATGATAAATTTTTTTGAAAAACTTATTGAAAAACACATGCGAAGTGTAGTCTCGTCATTCCTTACTATTTTTTTCGCACCTGTTCATTAAAACTGCTAATTTAGCACTTGACAAGTTGTTCTGCTAATTTTAAAATAGGGTAGTATGGATAACAATCAAGTCCCTGACTTTCTTAAGCCCGTAACACCTGCTGAAGCGCTCAAGAAATTCACCATCAATTTAACAGATAACGCGCGGTTAGGTAAAATTGATCCGGTTGTTGGTCGTGAAGTTGAAATTCGTCGAGTAATGGAGATACTCTCCCGCCGGACAAAAAATAATCCGGTCCTCATTGGTGACCCTGGTGTTGGTAAAACGGCAATTGTAGAAGGTTTGGCGCAAAAAATCGTTGAAAAATCCGTTCCAACGCCTCTTCGTGATAAAGAAGTTATCGTGTTAGATTTCGCGTTATTACTGGCTGGTGCGAAATTCCGCGGTGAATTTGAGGAACGGCTTAAAGGCGTTATCAAAGCTGTTGAAGAAGCCGATAGTAAATATATTATGTTTATTGACGAGCTTCATACATTGGTAGGCGGGGGAGCAGCAGAGGGTTCAAATGATGCTGCCAATATCCTCAAGCCAGCACTCGCCCGTGGTTCACTTCGTATGATTGGGGCAACGACGGTTACAGAATATCGCAAATATATTGAAAAAGATCCAGCACTCGCCCGCCGATTTCAGCAAGTTCTTATTGATGAGCCAACGATTGAAGACAGTATCTCAATTCTTCGTGGCATTAAAGAAAAGTATGAATTGCATCATGGAATTCGAATTACTGATAATGCATTAATTGCCGCAGCCAAATTATCTGCGCAGTATATCCCCCAACGTTTTCTTCCTGACAAAGCGATTGATCTCATTGATGAGGCGGCAGCAGCGATAAAAATTGAAACCGAAAGCATGCCGGCAGAACTCGATGAACTGAGACGGCACATCATGCAATTAGAAATTGAACTAGCGGCATTAAAACGCGAAAAAACAGAAATCGCAAAGTCTCGTAAGCAACAACAGGAAGTGCAACTTAAAAAATTAAAAGAAAAAGCGGCGGTTATTGAAAAGCGCTGGAATGAGCAAAAAGATCTTATTCAAAAAATTCAAGAGATCCGCGCGAAGATTGATGCAAATCGAATTGAACTTGAAAAAGCAGAGCGAGATGTAAATCTGCAAAAGGCAGCTGAGATCAAATACGGCAAAATTCCTGAACTTGAGAAGAAATTACAGGAGCAAGACAATATATTGAAAAAAATTCCTGCTGAAGAACGAGTTCTTCGAGAGGAAGTTGATGAAGATGATATTGCTCGCGTAGTCTCCCGCTGGACCGGCATTCCCTCGACCCGTATCCTCTCGACAGAATCTGAACGACTTCTCTGCCTTGAAGATGAACTCAAAGAGTATGTTGTCGGACAAGACGAAGCGACAAGAGTTGTCGCGCGGGCAATCAGACGTTCCAGATCTGGTTTGGGAGGTAAAGATAAGCCAATTGGTTCATTTCTTTTTCTTGGGCCAACAGGTGTTGGTAAGACAGAGACTGCAAAAGCAATTGCCAGAATTCTTTTCAATGATGATCATGCAATGACACGCATAGATATGAGTGAATATACGGAGTCTCACGCTGTAGCTAGACTTATTGGTGCACCTCCGGGCTATGTTGGTTATGATGAAGGTGGTCAACTCACTGAGGCTGTTAAACGTCGACCCTACTCTGTTATCCTTTTTGATGAGATTGAAAAAGCTCATCCGCAAGTGTTCAATGTATTCTTGCAAATTCTCGATGAGGGACGATTAACAGATAGTAAAGGTGTAACAGTGGATTTCCGCAATACCATTATTATTATGACAAGCAATTTGGCTGGTGAAGCGATTCGTGATGCCAAAGATAAAAAGACTGCTGAAAAAGAAGCGTGGGAAGTTCTGCATACACATTTCAAACCGGAATTTCTTAACCGTCTTGATTCAGTTGTCATTTACAATCCCCTCTCCCCTAAAGATCTTGTCAAAATTGCCGAGCAGCAGTTGGAGCTAGTCAAAGACAGGATGGCGGAGAATGGTGTCTCATTGACGATTACAGACGATCTGAGCATGTATTTTGCAGAAGTTGGGTATGACCCAATTTTTGGTGCACGACCTCTGAGAAGAGCAATTGAGGAGAAATTGGTGGATGAGATTGCGATGCGGATTATTGAAGGAACAGTAAAATCCGGCGACACCATCGAGCCGAAAGTTAAGGATGGGAAGATAGTTTTATAATTTGAATGAAAGATTACAATAAAAGAGCAAAAGAAATAATAGAAAAAATTCAATATATCACGATTGCTAGTGTTTCAAAAGATGGAAGACCGCTCAATACACCTGTGTTTAGCGCTTATGATAAATATTTTAATTTCTACTGGGGTTCATATAAGGATAGTCATCATTCAAAAAATATCCATGACACAGGAATTATTTCATTAATAATCTATGATTCTACAGTAAAAGCAGGTACAGGCGAAGGCGTGTATATAAACGCAAAAGCAGTTGAAATTACTGATCCTCAAGAGATTGTATATGCTCACAATCTTATTCAAACGAGACGATATCCCGTACCTTATTGGAAAATAGAACAAGTGCAAGGCGATGTCCCAATCCGTTTATATAAAGCAATCATTGAGGAAGTGTGGATGAATGGTGAAGGTGAAATAAAAGGCAATTATATTGATATACGAGTACCTATCGTTTTATTAAAAGGATAGCGAATTATCCCCCTCATTGACGAAGATCTGTTATAAATTTTTTAACTCGAATTATTCCCTTTGCATCAATAGTTTAAAACTTAATTAAGATAAAGCCGATAGTGTACCTGATATAGTTAGTATATAGATATAGTATTATCTGATGATTTTTAGCCTCAAATGCTGTTTTCGGGAATTAGATAAATTTGCTATATTCAACGTAATCCTGTTTGGCAAAATGTTTTGGGAGATCTCCTGTTTTTTCGTAACCTAACTTTTCATAAAAAGCTCTTACGGTCCAATTCCCTCCTGTTTCCAGAAAAATTTTGTGGATTTTATTCTGTTTTGCCATTTCCTCAGCGTGCTCCATCAAGCTTGTGCCTATCCCTTTTTTTTGATGTGTGTGTTCGATTATCAAATCAATGATATGCATTACTCCGGCTTCCATACTGAGCTCCAGAAGTCCTACAATTTGTTTTTTTTCATATGCGAGAATAAATCGCCTTTCTTTTGTCCAATCAACTTTTCTTCGATGGTACTGTAAATCTGTAGTTTCCCATTCTTCATCGCTGAATGCATTAAATTGTGGAGTTTCTTTGTCAGTTATTTTAATTGTTATCATGAGATCAATTTTAGGATTTTGTAGCTTACCATCTCAAAGCCTTTATACAAGAATTCAATCACGAAAAATTCATGTTTTTTTAAAAGCTCATGGAAAATTTTGTCTCCCTCATACAAGTTTACACTTTGTATTTTGTCGATGTCGACCCATTCAAAGGTCCCTTCACTTCCTGCTACTGGTTCACCAGTAAAATCTGACGAGGTAAATAAAAACATAATCACATCATAGGCTCCGGTGTTTTGTCCTCGGAAATAAAGAATTCCACGCAGATCAAGAGAATGAACAGTTATTCCTGATTCTTCTTTGACTTCCCGAATTGCTGCTTCCTCTATCCCCTCGCCTACCTCTACGTGTCCGCCAATTGAAAGGTACATGCCACTTTTATGCATTTTGTCATTTTTTTTATTGCGGACAAGAAAAAGTATTTTGTTATCTCTAATAAGGTACACACCAGTTGTTTGCTTTTTCATAAATGTATTGTATACCCAACTGGTTGTATTTTGAGAGGGTATACCATAAAGGCACTAGCTTTTTCAAAGCGTCGTTACTTTTTCTAAACTGATTTTGCAATAAAATATATGATGATTGCAAAATGCAGTAAGAAAAGTATATCATTTGCAATAGATGGAAATTTGCAAAAATTGTGGGAATAAGCTGGAGAAGCGGGAAACCAAGCGAACAGCTCAACAACTTAAAAAACCATATTATTATTCTGCGTATTATCTTTGTCCTAATTGTCATCGTTTGTATCATGACGTGAAGTTTAAAGTAGAGAATAAATTGCATGCTTCCCTGTTTGAGAATTTGGAAAGACCTCACATTGACCCTCTGCCTGCCGGCAGGCAAGGTGTCCTAAGAGGAGAGGAAATTAAAGATGAATTCGATGTTGAGATTTGGACTGATGGGGCATGTGTCTTTAATGGTACTCCGCGTGCAAAAGCTGCTTGGGCGTTTGTGTCCGGTAAAACCGAACGGGCAGGATTGGTTGAAGGGAAACAGACCAATAATGTTGCTGAAGGGACTGCAATCCTCAAAGCGTTTCAATGGGCTGCTGAAAGAAAGTATAAAAAAGTTCTCCTCCATACGGATAGTCAGATATCGCTTTTTAATTTGCAAAAACCTGCATATAAAGTGAAGATGAATAGGGAAATTTTTGAGGAGATTGAAAAGGTGATTGCAGAAAATGGGTTGGATGTTGCGTACAAAAAAGTTTTGGGGCATTCGGGGGATCTGAATAATGAAAGGGCAGATGGATTGGCAAATAAGTTGGCATCATTCTAGCACTGGTGCATGGTTTTTAGTGGGTCCTGTCCCAGGCTCCGTTCCACGCTTGTCAAGCAAGCGAGCTCCTTCGCCTTCGTAAACTCAGGCTCTGTCCGCTCCGTCAGTGCTCGTTCTAGTGAAGCCATTATAAAATTTTAATTTAGGTTTGCTTCAACGAACTGCGCGCTGTCGGGATCCCTCCGCTCGTGCCACCCACTTTATATTGGTTATGATTCTTTCAAAATTTTCTTTGTTTCTTTTTTCATGGCTTCATCTATTTCTCTTTGGTATTCACGATAAAGAAACCAGACACAATAAATGCTGATGAAAAGAATTGTGTACGAGAAGAAGAAAATGAAGGTTGCTATGATACCAGGAATGATACCCTCACCTGTTATGATAAGAGAATAGAAAAAAAAGCAAAGGATGGCCAGGGGGAGTAAGAGGAGATATCCATGTACCCAATCATTTTTACTATGATGACGATACTGTCTGGGGACATGTTTAAAAAGATGGGTGAATTCTTTGGGTGTATAGAGAGAATAGATAACAAACGCGATAAAAAAGAATAATCCAATCGCTGTATTGATGATTGCGATAAGAAAACCTTCGATAAAAAAACTCCAGAGAAAGATGAAACTCATCAATAGTATGCCACTTGCAAGAATAATTGTCCGCATTTCTTTTTTTGCAAGATTTCTCATTTTGGGGACGAAGGATTTCTTCATCCAAACCTGTGCCTCTTTCTCTTCCTGCATATAATGGATAGCTTGTTTGAGGTTTGCTTCATTATCCTTTTGTATTTCTTTAGCCAAATACCAACTCACACCCAATAAAAGAATCAATATCGGGAAAATAAAAAGAAAAGATGTGTTGCTTTGTGCGATGAGAAACACAATAAGCGCAACTATGATAATTGTCACTGCTCCGAGGCGTTTGATATGAAGGTCCATAAGTCTATCGTACCATACTTTTTTAAAAACCTCTTACCGAATTATAACTTGCAATCTATAGTGAAAAGCGTTATTATTTTTTGTATGACATCGTTTGTTTCTCTTTTAGCAAAATTGTTTCCAACACAGATTGCATATGCACATTGTGATCTTCCGTGCGGAGTATATGATCCCGCACAGGCTAGGATTGAAGCAGAAAGTATTTTAAAGATCATGGAAAAATATAAAGATCTTCATGAAGAAGAACAGAAATGGCGTGCTGTTTTTATTAAAGAAGAACGGGCAGAATTGGTGAAGCATCATCTGTGGGTTCTCTGGACGGATTACTTTAAGCCGGAACACCTCGAAAAGTTCCCAAATCTTCATGATCTCTTTTGGAAAGCGACAAAACAAGCAGGGCAGACAAAAAAGACTGTTGATCCGGCAGAAGGACAGAAACTTTTGGATATGATTGATGAGATCGCAGAAATATTTAAGAAAACAAAAGCTGCAAAATAATGCTCCGCAAGTTTTTTTTCCGACTCTCCCCTATTCTCAAATATCAAATCTTTGGTGAGAGCATGAGACCGACATTGAAGGCAGGCGATACGGTGCTGGTAAATAAAACCGCGTATTGGTTATCTTTACCAAAAAGAAATGATATCATCGCCTTTCGTGATCCACGGGATGGGAAGATATTAATTAAACGAATTATAAAAATTGAAGAGAAGGGGTATTTTGTCCAAGGAGACAATAAAAATTCAAGCACTGACAGTCGAGTTTTTGGTATGATAAGACGGAGTGAAATTATTGGGAAAGTAATCACTCTATAATTTTCAATCAAATTCCAATGTTCCAATTTTCAACATTGATTCATTGAAAATTAAAAATTGAGAATTGAAAATTGTTCTATGATTGCTATAGCTTTCTGTTTGCTCGTTATCATTATCCTTTTATTTCTTTTGTCTATGCTTTGGCCGCCAGATGCCCCTTGGTCACCTTGGTGGCGGACGACTCCTCGTATTGCACGGATTGAATGCAAACTTGCAAAGGTAAAAAAAGGCGATGTGATTTATGATTTGGGATGCGGCGATGGAATTGCACTTATTATTGCTGCTAAAGAATTTGGTGCGAGAGGTGTTGGGATTGAAATTGATCCGTTTCGGTTTTGGATTGCAAAATTGAGAGTAAGATTTTCACGTGTTTCAGATACAGTAGAAATACGAAGAGATAGTTTTTGGAATCAGAATATTTCAGATGCAACAGTTATTTTTATGTATTTAATTCCCAAAACGCTTATTAATCTGCGTCCCAAGTTTTTGAAAGAGTTAAAACCGGGTACACGAGTGGTGTCATTTGTTTATCGCATGGATTTGCCATTGATTGCACAGGATGCAAAAGCGGAACTATATGTGTACGAGATACCAAAGAGAAATAAGATTAAAGATTAAGGATTTAAGATTAAAGAGTTTATTTTTTCATCCTCAAATACAACCATCTCAATTTATCTGCAACTTTGTAGCCTTGATAGGCAAGAGGATTAATGATGAGATCATAGCTGCCGATGAATTCAACATGTTCTGGTCCGAATTTTCTTTTAAAATCATGGAAGCCAAACCATGGATCATTCGGATCTGGGTTCTCACCCATGGCGCCCCACATATCAAATTTTTTAAGTCCCAATTTTTTGCCAAAAAGAATTCCTTCCCACATGGCAAGACTTGAATGCATAACATTGCGATGTTCATTGCTTGATGCGCCATAAGGATAATAGAGTGTGTCGTGAAAGACAAAGAAAAGAAGGGTTGTCAGGATTTTTCCGTCATATTCCGTGGTAAAAAGGTGAGAGGTTAGTTGGTTTGTATCTGTGCCATGAGAGAAAGTTTGCCATTGAAGCTCATGATAGTGTTTGGTGTGCGCATAGAATTTTTGCCGTTCGGTTGTCTCTTCTGTAAGTTTCCAATAAGCGTCAAACGCCTTTTGAGAAGTATCTTCTTTCACTTGGACATTATGTTTCTTTGCAACTTTTATATTGTATCGAGTCTTTGGATGCATCGCGGTAAGTAATTCATCTTCGGATTTTGTTAGATCCAAGATAAATGTATATTTTGTGAATAATGGGTGAGCAGCGGGTTGTAAATTGAGAGTTGAGAGTTGTCCCAAAGAGATCCCCTGGGAAGAATTGAGAGTATTGTCTGAAATGTCAGTTTTTATATTTGGCTCCAGCTGGATGAAAATACAGTTTTCTTTTTTGCCGATTTGTTTCAATTCGTCAATAAGTTCTTGTGTTGGCATGTCTCCTTTTGGCAAATAGCCGATGGTGAAATTGGTTCGTGGTATTTTATGAATTGTTAATTGAAAGCCGTTTACAAGTTTATTCCCCTTAAAAAAGCCACGGCGAATAATTTTTATTCCTTCTTTTTCACGAAACTGTCCCCATTCATAACTTTGCAGTGGGTGGGAGACAAGAGCATTGTATCTCTCTTTTTCGTCTAAAGTGATAGAACGTGTAGTCATAAGGTATATTTTAGCAGTAGTTTGTCTTTTGACAAAATGAGGAAGAATATAATATAAACCTTTATTATGGGCAACCCAAGAGAAGAAGCTAGAAATTGGCAACCGAAAAGTGATAAGGGCAGTCAACACGTTACTGTTTTTGCGCAGGGAGGAGATAATGGTCAATATGGAGTTTGGGCTGGATTAGCAAATCATACAAATGATCCTCGTGATCGCGGTATTGTAGTAATAGCTGATCAATGGTGGGAGTATCTTGATAGAACTTCTCTTCTCCCAAAAGAAAAACTAATTGTTACCATTGAGAGGCAAAAAGTTCCAGAGATATCTACTACATCTATTGATCCCGATGCAGAACTAAAGAAAGGTTCAGAGATGGAAATGGTAGCAGCCTTGGCAACGGAAGAGGGGATTCATGTAGATACAATAGAGCCACGAGGTGTAATTCCTTCGCAACCAGAAGATTATGTAGAAGCTACCTACCTCGCAAACAAATATCCAATGTGGGTAATTCCACTTCACTATACTATGCGATTTGGTCCACAGATGCATAGAGCTGGTATTGTTGAAGATCCTGCTGTTCGGAGATATTTGGGGGAAAGATTATCCGGTATAAAACAAAGCCTTAGCAAGGATAAGCGTTTTACAGATGCCGATTTCTCAGTTGGTACTTCTTTGGAAAATTTTTACACTCTGTATCGCCGACCTTTTAGTGTTAGGACGCTAGATGATGTAAAATTTTTGCGGAGCGAAACGTTTATCGGTGACATGCCACGACAGCCAGAACCGGGCGAAAGTATTGTTCGTCAAGCTGCAAGGGAGGTTGATGGATTTCGAAACCATTATTCATTTCATAAAGTATATAAGCCTAATTGGGAAGGAGGTTTAAGCAATTTTTCTGTAGTAGGAGAACCACATCTTCTAAATCAAGAGCCTGATATAAAAAGTCTTGGAACGGAGATATTTTCTTTTTCTCAATCAATTTGAGATGCGCGTTTAGATTACCCCTTCACTTTGTCCGAATTTATGGAGAACTTCTTCAATCTCCTTTGGTGAAAGCTTGGCTATGTCAATTTCTTCAGCTTTGGCAACAAGAGCGCCTTTGAGAATATTTTTTGCTTTAACAGCATCTTTCCGTTTAAGATTGGGTATTTTGACAATGACAGGGTTATTCATACCGGGACTTGCGGATTGGGGCATATATTTTAATGTAACAGTTCCAAGGAAAAGATAGGTTTGCAGATTAACATCTGATAAATCTTTAAAAGGAATAGTTGTAATATATTCCGTGGCAAATAATTGCTTTTTTGAGATGCTTATTTTTGTCGTATCGATAATAATTGTATCGGTGAAAATAGTAAAAGGAAAAACAGAATCAGCGCGGAGAAGTTCAATATCTTGTCTTGCAACGATAGTTTCGAATCGCTGTCTATTCGTTTCTTTTTCCTTCGCGTTGGCTTTTATCGCCTCTTCTTTTCCTTCTTGTTGTATATCAGCATGTGATTTTTTTGAGGAACCTTTTTTTCTTTTTTCCTTGAGGGCATCTTTTTGTCCTTCCTGATATGCTGTTTGTAGGAGTTCTCTATATTCGTCACGGGATATGGTTACAAGATTCTCACGCGGAAGATGATCTCCATTATTTTTTTCTTTCGCTTTGTCCTCAAAAATGACTGTACGCCTTATCATCTACATGAGTCTACCAACAACAAGCAAGAACCACGAGATAATCATGTAAGAGATTGCTAAGAATATTTAGTAAGACTCTGAAATTCTTTGTATGATTACATGTTCTGGGAGTTCTGTTATAAATCGTGAAACAATGTTATTTGTCCGCTGTCCAAAGAAGAGACGGCGTCTGGCATAGGTAAGAAATAGTTTTTCTTTTGCGCGTGTCATCCCAACATATGCTAATCGTCTTTCTTCTTCAAGCTCTCCCCTATCCATAAGTGATCGAGAATGAGGGAAGAGTCCTTCTTCCATGCCGATAATAAAAACAATAGGGAATTCAAGTCCTTTTGCCGCATGGAGTGTCATCAATGTTATTGCATTCTTTTTTTCTTCATCGGGTTGTTTGTCTGAATGATATTCTTGTTCGACCAATGCGACATTTTCTAAAAAATCTGTCATGTCAGGAAATGCAATTGCAACAGAACGCAATTCTTTAATGTTTTCCAGTCGTGCTCGATCTTCTTCAATTTTTTCATCATAGAGATCGAGATAATTGGTTGCTTTGATAATTCCATCAAGAATGTCTATGGTTTTTGAAGAGAGATTAGAAGAGTTAGGAGTAGGTGGATTAGAGAGAGAGTTTTGATAATCGAGAAATTTTTGCAATCTTCCTTTTCCAATTTTTTCTATTCTTTTGTAGGATATTGTATCTTTTGGATTATTGAAAATGCGGAGATAGGCAAGTATATCTTTGATTTCTTTGCGTTCATAAAATCTTGTTCCACCAATAAGTAAATAAGGTAGTCCGTGATGTAATAACGCTTCTTCAATGACACGGGATTGTGCATTAGTGCGGTATAAAACAGCAACATGGTTCAATCGTTTAAATCCCATATTGGCTACGGTTCTGATAATAAAATCAGCTTCATCTTGTTCATTTTGCGCTTCATATAATTCTATTTCTTCACCAGCTGGATTTTCAGTCCAGAGTTTGAGAACTGGATGACTGGTGTTTTTTGCAATAACTGTTGATGCTCCATCAAGAATTTTTTGCGTTGAACGATAATTTTGCGATAGTGAGAATGTTTTTGTTCCTGGAAAATCGTCTTTGAAGCGGCTCAAATTGCGGTAATCTGCTCCGCGCCAACTGTAAATGCTTTGAGAAAAATCACCGACAACACAAATGTTATTCCATTTTGCTGCTAATAGTTTGGTCAACACATATTGTGCTCTGTTGGTATCTTGGTATTCATCAACCAAAATATATTGGAAGTTATTTTGATAGCGCTGAAGGATATCTTTATTTGTTTGGAAGAGTTTGATAGTATGCAAAATCAAATCATCAAAATCTAATGCGTCGTTTTCTTTGAGAATTTTTTGGTATTCAGGATAAATTTTGGCAACAGTGTCCTGAAAATATCCCCTTGCAAAATTACCATATTCAGATGCGGTGATAATTTCATTTTTTGCTTGAGAAATTGTTGCATGGACTGAGTGAGGTTTAAAATCTCGCGTTGAAATATCAAGCCGTCTCATAGCTTCTTTTACTGCATCCAATTGATCTTGCGAATCATAAATAGCAAAATTATGTGAAAATCCCAGATGATGACTTTCGCGCCTTAGTATTTTTGCGCACATCGCATGAAATGTCGCGATCCACGGAAGTGGTTGATTTGGCAAAAATTTTCTCATTCGCTCTTTCATTTCGGCTGCTGCTTTGTTGGTAAACGTAATCATCAGAATTGATTCTGGGATAACTTTTTTTTCAAGCATGAGATACATTACTTTGTAGGTGAGAACACGGGTTTTTCCTGAACCAGCGCCAGCAAGAATAATCATGGGACCATCGGTTTGTATCACCGCTTTTTTCTGTTCGTTGTTTAAATCCTTGAGTAAGTCGTCTTGCATAGAGTATAATAAATTAGTGGTATAAGTAGGAAGTGAGATGTGAGAAGTGAGAATTAATCTTTTTATTTCCTACTTCCAACATTCTACTTCTCACTTCAATAATTTATTGTAACATATGAAAAAACTTTTCATCGTTGGGAATTGGAAATCAAACAAAACTGTAGCTGAGGCAAAAGCGTGGCTTGAGAAATTTGGAGAACTCAATCCTCACTATGCATCTGAAGAAAAAGAAGCAATTGTGTGTCCCCCATTTACGCTATTGTCTGAAATGAAATCAATAATTGATTCGCAAAACTTGCCGATAAAACTTGGTGTACAAAATGTTTCTCCTTTTGGAAAAGGTGCCTATACGGGTGAAGTTTATGCAGAAGAAGTGAAAGAATTTGTGACGCATGCAATCGTTGGACATTCTGAGCGTAGAAGACTTTTCCATGAAACAGACGAAGACGTTTTGGCAAAAATAAAGCAACTTGTGGCAAATAATATTACGCCAATTTTATGCATTAGCGATTTAAAGCAATTAGAATATTTTTTGAAAGAAGATACAGTGCTTGTCGATAATGCTGATAAAATTATTTTTGTTTTTGAACCGCCGAGTGCTATCAGTGGCGGTGGAGCATTTCATGCAGAAGATCCAGAAGTGATTGACAGAGATACTGCGGAAATTGAAAAAATGATCGGTAAATCAGTAGTGACTTTGTATGGTGGCAGTGTGAATCCTGATAACGCTGCATCATTGTTTGGTTTGGAACATGTATCTGGAGGATTGATCGGTCAGGCGAGTCTTGATGCTGAAAAATTTGTCCAGATGATAACAACTCACTAATGGAAAATGTCTATAGAACGCGAAGGACTAGACCTGTCCGCAAACGAGTATTTTTTGCACTTCTCGTCGCATTTATTCTTATCTTTGGAGTTCTTATCTCTCAAAGCGGAGGGATAATTTCATCATTGACGAGTCTATTTAAAAGTCATCAACAAGAAAAACCAGTTAATATTCTTCTCCTTGGCGTTGGCGGCGGAACGCATGACGGTCCTGATTTGACAGATACAATTATTTTCATGCATATTGATCCTATCAAAAAAAGAATAACATTGGTCTCTATTCCTCGCGATTTATGGATTCCTGATATGAAAGCAAAAGTGAACGCAACCTATACTGTTGCATCAGAGAAAAGTCCTGGTAGTGGGTTAGCAACGACTGAATCTGAAGTAGGCAAGATTCTTGGACAACATATTACTTATGGCATAAAACTTGATTTCAGCGGCTTTGTCAAAGCAGTGAACATCCTCGGTGGTTTGGATATTAGTGTTGATAGAACGTTTGATGATTATCAATATCCGATTGATGGAAGTGAAGATGCAACATGTGGCATGTCTCCTGCAGCGGTTGCCAGTGCTTCTGCAGCAGTTGCTGACGGCACAGCACAAGAACAAGACCTTTTTTCTTGTAGATTCAAGCATATTCATTTTAATAAAGGTGAACAGCATATGGATGGAGAAACAGCTCTTGAATATGTCCGCTCACGTCATGCCGAAGGGACAGAAGGATCAGATTTTGCAAGGTCAAAAAGACAGGAAAAAGTTATCAGTGCGTTTCGAGCCAAACTCTTCTCAGCAGGAACACTTCTCAATCCAGTGAAAATAACAGGACTTATCAATACCCTTCAAGGAAGCATAGAAACTGATATTAATCAAACTCAATATGGATACTTTATTGGTTTGGCGCAAGAGTTAAAAGGTACGAAGATAGCAAGTACGGTTCTTGATGAAGGTGATGAAACATCCGGTAGGTATGGTCTTCTTACCAATCCACCAATTGCTGCCGATACTGATTATCAATGGGTTTTGTCGCCGCGTGCTGGAGAGACAGATTATTCTGAGATTCAGCAATATGTTGCGTGCGAAATAAAAGGAATAAATTGTACTGTTGGGCAATATGGCATTATTACTCCAACACCAATTCCGACAAAAGCAGCTCAGTAGAAAATTATTAACTGTTTAGCTTATATATCCTCGTATTGCCATGTTGGAAGACAATATGGCCGAGCTCTCCAAATTTTGCTTCATTCAGACTTGGATATTTCTGGCGTTCAAGATTTCCAACGTAGACATACTGCACATGATATTCCTTAAAGAGTTGTTTAGCTGTCTGGAGATTTGTTGTGTTATAGAGTGTCTGTACATCTGTGATTCTTGGTGCTGGGATACTGTATGACCCTCTCCACAGCCATTCATGAACCGTCCAGCCAAGAACAGTCGGAAGACCAGTATTGGCAGAGATTCTTGCATAATCCGTATACGAATCTCCTTGAGCTTCAAGAATAACTGGTTGCCCTTTGATATTTTTATTTATCCAGTTAATGGCAGCGTAATCATCAGGATAAAGTGTTTTAAGATATGTTATTCCATCAAGGCCGCTGTAATTTTTGAAATTGCTGTAATACGAAGGGACCGCGAGAAAAGGATAAATCATAACAATGCCTACCAGTACTGCCGACGCAATAAAAAAACAAAAAAGCAGTAGTCGCTGTTTTACTCGTAAATACGGAAGAAGGGTTGCCATTCTCACAATAATATATGCGCTTGACATCGCAAGCAAAATAAATGCTTGAAAAACGAGTTTGAACATAGTATTGGCGCGGAAATATGTTGTGTAAATATCTTTGAGATAAAAAAATTCAGGAACAATAATAAGAAATGTTGCAAGAATAATCATTAGCATGACAAAAACATCAGTCACTGTATGTCTTTTGGAACGGATCATAAACACGGAAAAAACAATAACAAAAAAATAGAAAAATCCATAAAGAGTAAAAAGTTCCCACCAATATGAGTGCTGACAATATCCTTGCTCGAAAAGAAACGGTCCAATTTTACCGATTTTTGTCAAGAATGCAGGTGCGCAGTTAACACCAATCCCATGATCATACGCGGAGGTATTAAAGAAAAGATTGTAAGGAGTTGCAAAAAGAAGCATTACAGCCGTTATAATAAGTAAAGAAAGCGCTAAATCACGCACCCAGGCAACTTGCCATCCTTTAATTGTAGGCACCTGACTCTTTTGTTTGTTTTTTATTATGACCAACTGCTCTTCTTTTTTATCAAACGTTCCTTTATATACTAATAGTTGCCTACCGTGTAGATACACCATTGTCAAGGCAGTAAGAAGCAAATAAATCCCACCGTCCCATGCGTTTGTCATATACATCGCTGCAAGAAACAGGCTGATAAAAATTAGATGAATTGGTTTGACAAGAAACGTCTTGCCGATAACAGGTTTTGTGTCTTTTTCTGGATCCGTGTATATAAGAAGCAATGAAAAGAGATATGCGATTGTTAAAAGAACGAAGGGGATGTCCAACACATGACCATGTAAGTCCGCAACAGTCCAGGAATAAATCGGAAATTCATGAATTGTGTGATAAATAAAACGAGTGGCATTGGGATACCAATAACTATTGGGGAAAGTAAAAGGTTTGAAAGGTAACTGCCACATTGGCACGGGATTGTCTGTATTATATTGCTTGAAGAATGCATAAAAAACATGTAGATTGCCGCCGATAGAAGTAAGGCAGGCAGTAAGAATTCCTGAACAGATAAGTTTTATTATTGCTACTCTCTCATTTTTGACAAGATTAAAATATAAATTTGAGCCGATAGATAGTGTCAGAGTGAAACATGTTGCGACAATTGTTGAAAGCATAAGATTAAAAGTGATATATGAGGGAAGTCCTGAGAGTTTGGTAAGCATAGCGGTCACCAGATGTCCAAAGTAGTAGTAATTAATTGCATATGGAGTAAACCACATGTCTTTTGGTGGGAAGTATGTCGTGCGAAGTAGGGAATTAACAAAGCCAAAGTCCATAAATTTTTCAAGTCCGTGAATGTCGGGATCAAAGGAATGAATGTACGACCACGTAAGAAGCGCGGTAAGAAAGAGTAATTCTTCCACTGCAAACGTGAACCATTTTTGTTTGAATGTATACCATAACTTCCATTTCAGACGATATGAAAAGAATGACACGCTTGTTACAACGAGCGCAACAAAGACTATAGTTGGCACAGTAAAGGGCGCGAAATGAGTAATCCCTGCAACAAAGACAAGATACGCGATAACAAGGGAGCCGAGAATTTTTGAAAAGGGGTAACCTTTATCGAAAAATAAGGGGAAAAGCCGAAACGTCACAGGCGTTAGTGCAACACCTAGAAGTAAAAGTACGAGCCACCATTGTAAAACTGCTTGAACGTCAGATGGATTCATAAAGTATGTTTAGGGGCAAGCGGTAAGGGTAAAGGGTTTAGAATTGTCTGTTTATATTTAACTTTTCCCTTGACGCTTTACGCTTTCCCCTGAAATATTTCTCCCAAATTTGTAATTGCTTTAATATTGTCCTCAACGGATTTTCCTTTTGCCTGTTGATCATACCAGAAAAATTTTGTTTTTGGATTATTTTTTGCAACATATCGGACAAGTGAAAGATCATCATCAACAAAAATATCAAGTTTAAGTTTTTTTAATATTTCGTTTTTAAACTCATGCGGCTGTTTGTTGTCATAATTGAAATAGAGCTCATCAAAGATTTTATCTAATTGATATTTTTTGACAAGTTTGGTTGTCTCAGGTTTTAAAAAGTTGAATCTACTTGAGATAAGATATAGTTGATTTTTGTGATCTTTTGATAATTCTTTCAAAAATGCTAGATTGTTTTTTATGGGCTGACGGAGAAATGGCGCGTGAACTGCTTTTCTAAATAATTGTTCAGGACGCGTTGGAATACGGTAAAGCAACACTCCATTATCACGCTTTTTGTAAAGCTTGTTGATTACAGCATTGGGAATCAATGGCGGTGTATTAATAAAAACTTTATCAAGATCAAATCCGATTTTCATAGTGTTTAGAGTCTGTTAGAAAAATTTACGCATAAGAATATTAGTTTTCAACCAATTTCTTGGAATGATTTTTTTGTCTTACTAGAAATACTAGTATACAAGAGAGCCAAAAAATACTCCAGAGGGTTAACATACTTGTGTGAATTTGTGAAAGCTTTGTTTCTCCTGCAAGATGAAAGATAAAAAGAGGTGTTGGAATGGTATTCATTATACAAAGAAATAATGATTTTTTTGTAACGGGGATGATATTAAAAAGTATTCCCAAACATAGCATCCCTGCAATTATAGAATAATGATAGTTATATGAAAGTCCATAAAATACTAATTCATAACTGATCCAGAGAAAAATAGTCGTAAATAATGGCAGTTTTTTTCGTACAGTGAGTATTAAGAGTGTTAATGCGGTAATCAGTCGTAGGAAAAGTAATAGTTCCCAACTCCCTGGAAAAATGCGTGCCAGTGTGAATATGTTATATGACGGATTAGGCACTTGCATAGCATGGAGCAAATTGTTTGAGAAATAACTTCCGATAGGAGTGACAAGAAATGGTAAAGAAACGAAAACATATAATCCAACCCCCCACAGCGCGATTTTATATTTCTTATAGATAATAAGCGGGATAAACCACAAGAGACCAATTGGTTTCACCAATAGTCCTAAAAAATAGAACATGACTGATTTTGTAGTATTGGGCGCTTTGATAAGATAATAAAGAAATAGTATCGTGAAGAAATTAAAAAGAAAATGATATTGGTTTTTTGAGAGTTCATAATACGTGTACGCATTAAGAAGGAAAAAAGATAAAGCAAGTTTGCGGTAAGGATGATGAGGAAATTTTTTCCAAAGGAAAATCACAATAAATAGTGTTACCAAAAAATGTATAATCCCCCAAACTGCATACGCAGTCCATGGAGAAAGAAGTTGGAGCGGATAGCCGATCAATAACGTAAAAAAAGGATTGTAAACATTACTGTTAATTCCACAGCATGAAACATATGGTGCGACTCCGTAAGGTAGCACTCCTGTCAACGTGCCATGATGAAAAAGTGCGTAAACGCCACTGGGAATTTGAAAAAAATCTTGGCCTGGGGTTGTTGTCTCCAGAAAAAAACCTACCCATTCGTGGATAAAAACAGCATAATAGAAGGAAAGACACACAATAATACTAAAAACAAACAGAAGTGTTTGTGCATGTTTTTTCATGAATAGGTAATAAAAAGTATATAATAAATAGTGCTTTTATGAAACTATTGATAAGCCTTTCGTACTATTCCCCTTATGTCAGCGGAGTAACAATATATGCCAAGACGCTTGCAGAAGCTCTTGCCAAAGAGGATATAGCTGTTACGATTTTGACATCTCAACATGACAAGAATTTGCCACTTGAAGAGAAAATAAATGGTGTAAAAGTTGTCCGTATTCCTGTCACAGTGAAGATCAGCAAGGGGCCAATCATGTTTAATTTTTTTCAAAAATGTCTGCCATTGATAAGAAATACTGATGTTGTGAATTGTCATTTGCCTCAATTTGAGAGCTCGCTTCTTGCTTTGGTGGCAAAATGTTTTGGTAAGAAAGTGATTGTTACTTATCATACTGATCTTTTTAATAAAAAGTCATTCTTAAAATGGATAATAAAAAAGGTTCTTGTGTTATCTCAATTCGTAACTTGTTCATTGGCAGATGCAATTGTTGTCCAGACAAAAGATAACGCAGACCATTCATCTTTTCTTTCCCATTTTCGGCGCAAACTCATTTTTATTTATCCTCCGATTTTCCCTCCTATACATGTCTTAGAGTCAACAAAAACGCAGATGAATAAGCGAATGGGAGATACTAATGCATATCGCATTGGATTTTTAGGACGGATTGCTAACGAGAAGGGAATTGAATATCTCGTTAAAGCCTTACCTCTCGTAGAAAAGAAAATGAGTAAAAAGTGTCAGCTGGTGATTGCAGGATCAAAGGACGCAGTCGGTGAGCAGGTATATAAAAAGAAAATTATGTCACTGATACAGAATGAAAAGGATTCTGTTATTTTTCTTGGGTTACTAACGGAAGAAGAAAAAAGTGCGTTTTATGCGTTACTTGATGTTTTCGTTTTGCCAAGTATTAATACTACAGAAGCTTTTGGTATGGTACAGGTGGAGGCAATGTATTGCGGAATTCCTGTCGTTGCGACGGACTTACCGGGGGTCAGGGTTCCAATTCAAGAAACTGGAATGGGTGAGCTGGTTCCACCAAAAAATATTGAGGCATTGGCAGATGCGATTGGTAATGTTTTACAAGATAAAAAGAAGTATGTAAAGGCAGTATCTGTAATTGAGAAAGTTTTTTCAGTTGGAAAAGTTTTAAAAACGTATGAAGAGTTATTGAAGGTTTAAATTTTCTGTTAATCTATTTTATCTCTATCACCCTTGCAATCTGAAATGAATTTTTTTGTAGGATATATGCTGTTGTCGTTTTGCCGCATGTTGAAATTGTTGTTTGATCCATGGTATCTGTTGGGTTAGTTATAACGACAGTTTTATTATTCAGTAGAGGACACAGTTCACTTTTGAGCATATATGGTTGGATAAACGTGACACTATGCTGTGGATTTACTTCATCAATAATTGCCTGTTGTTCTGGTTGTCCCCATGCTCCCCAGCTTGAGCCGATGATAATCGTATGTGTTTGAAAAGAGAATGTATTGATGGTTTGCGTGATGATCCTATCAAATGGCGTATTCTGGTCGGGCAAAAAATATGGATAAACTATGAAATATTTATAGATATTTGCCGCAGCAATGACAAGGAGAAGATACATAATACAAATGAAATAAAGCACTTTTCTCACTTGTTTATCTTTTATTGTTTTATTTATAAAAAATCGCCAAGTTGTCGTTAATCCATAAGCGGTCGTCATATAAACAAAAGGGATAACGCCGATCATCCGTCCGATGTTTGGTTGTGCTAGAGGATTGTGAATATCCAGAAGGGATGGGATTTGGATAAAAAGAAAAGGCAAAATGATAAATTCTACATACTTCATCTTTTTTTCTTTTATTGATTTACGGAGTAAAAGAAAAAAACCGATAAAAAAGAATAGTGCAGATGCAGTATCAACCTGTGGCGAGTCAGGAACATTGATACGAAATCCCTCATCCCCTCTTGTGATAAATGCGAAGAAATTAGCCGAAACATTGCTTGCAAGATTTTCTGCAATTTGAGAAAAAGTATAATGATCGGTGACTGCGAGTTTTTCTCCAAAATATGATTGATTGGTAAAAAATCCAACATTTCCTGTATAAAAACTAATTAACAAGGGAATAGTGACGATAAATCCGATGAGAAGAATTTTCCAGTGTTTCCAAAATACCAGAGGCATAGCCCAAAAACTTGCTTGCGTATACATGCCAAGTCCTAGAAAAATGCCGCTTACTGCTGTTTTTTTCTTTACAGCAAAAAACAACGTTACTGCGATAAAAAGAGGAACAAGCATTCTGGCATGCGGTTGTCGCGCAAAGGTTACACTCCAAAATGAAACAGCACTTAAAAAACTTGCGATATAGGTAATTTCTTTTTTTTTAAAAAGTTGATCAGTAAGAAGATACATGAAGAAAATAAACAGAAGATAGACAAGAACTGAGGTAAATTTGAGTGTATAAAATGAAAGTCCCAGAAACCAACTGATAAAGACAACGAGGTATGTATAAATAGGCCCATCACCGCCGAATTGATAGTTAAAGAAAAGAAAACCATGTCTGACTGCTTGGGCAAGAGTATAGTGCGCAGTTGCATCTCCCCACATTTCTGCAGGAAGATTGTCTAACTGAAAAAGACCAAGAAATGCTCCAAGAAATAAAATAAGAAGAAGCTGCCAATTGTTTTTTAGTAACTTTTTGAAATGTTTCATCATTCGCGTTTGAAGATCATAACGACTGGATGATCGTAGACAGTAAATGCTTCCTCTGAGCCTTCATCATTGATGGTCAATGGAATTCCAACATATGAAAGTGACGGAAATGACGTAAATTCTGCGATTTTTTTGTAATTGGTTTTCCCTGCAAAAAGGTTTTGATAAAACTTCTTCATCAGCGGATAACGTTCAGGAACTGTTGGGGTACTTCCCCAGCCTCTGTTGGATGACAGAATATAATAATCACCTTGATTCAACATGGAATTCATTTTTTGCCATTTTTGCGGCGTATCAGGATCAAAAATAGGAAGTTCCAAAATTTTATATTCATTTGACGGCATATTTGCCATGGGAAGCGGTAGAGCATCATCCCAACTTTCCGTTAAAATAACACTGTTTGTGGGAATATGCTGATATATCCACTCAGAAGCAGTGACGCGAGAGATGGGTTTGGTATAAATTGAAAAGAAAAGGAGTGGCCAAATAATAATAATGAGTAAGAGTAGCGCTTGTACAATTTTGTGCGTTGATTTTGCAAAATAGGTGAAACCAATGCCTGCCAAAAATGCGAGAAAGGGATAGATGATGATGAAATAGCGCATCGTTTGCACTGACTGTAGAGATTGATACAGAAAAAAAAGAAAAACCCAGGAAAAAATAACGATAAGATCTGCATGTCGAATTTTTTTAATCAGATAATAAATGCCTAAGACGATGCAGCCGGTATATCCAAGGCCGACGCCATAAAGAACAAGATTTTTTAATCCGAAAAGGATCGGTGTTTTATGTATCCATTGCACTCCTGGCGGATACCATCCTTGCGGATTACTTAATGCTTGGAGTTGTTTTATGTTTGCTAAGAAAAGTTTGCTTGGTTGAGGATCGAGAAGATTGCCGGTTTGGAAAAGATACGGATCGCCAATTCTTCCGACCAGATAGGCTGCTAATCCAAAAATAACAAGATCACGAAGGATCAGAAAAATATCATGTTTTGCAATTTTATTTTTTTCACTGTAAGCATTAATAAAAAAGTATAGAAGAAGCGGTGAGATAAAAATTGCTGATGCTTTGGATGCGATAGCAAGTCCGAAAAAAGCCCCGCTAAGAATAATCCACAGAAGTTTTTTCTGCAATGAAAAACGCAGGCTCGTGTAAAAAGAGATAAAAACGAATGAATTGAGGAATGTATCAACAGCAAAGAAATGAGAAAGCTGGATCGGCAGAACAGTAATCGCATAGAAAAAGCTTGACCAATATTTTATGTGGCTATTGAGTTTGTGCCGTTTTTCAAATATTTCGGCGGTTTTAAAAACAAAAACCACCATAAGTAGATCAACAAATCCTGAAATGGCTCTTCCCAATAAGGTAAAGCCATTATAATTATCATTTCCTGTTGCGACAGCAAGGAGTTTGTCGGCAATAACAGGGAAAGTCCCATAAACATAGAATGAATAATTGATATTGGCAGGATTCATAGAAGAAACTACTGGGTTTAGATAATCAGTAAATGTAGGGGGTACTTTCATTGCAGTGCCGACCAACGTGAGAAAGCGTTCATCAGGATGCAAGTGTTCGTTTTGATCCCAGTTATTATCGTAGAAACGGAAAAATGCGCCAATTAAGATAATTGCGATGAGAAGGAGTTTCTTTTTCATTCTTTTATTGTAGCATGAGAAATTGCTGGTAATGTTACTCTTTTATCTCGGCGATGACGCGGACAGGAGAGCCATCAAGGGAAAGTTTGAGTGGAAAAGCATACACAGTAAATTGTTTATTTTCTAGTAACGAAAGATTTGTGAGATTTTCAATAATAAGAATATTATTCTGAAGGAAAATTTTGTGGACGGTAAATGCATCATGATCAACGCTGCCCATGTCAACGCCGACAATTTTGACTTTTTTTTGAACAAGATAATGAGCGAGTTCTTCTGGAAAAGCGGGATATTCGTCAAAATAATCTTTTTCTGCAAATCTGTCACACATACCTGTATGGAAAAATACAATATCTCCTTCTTGAAGAGGAATTGCCATTATTGACCGTAAATCAAATCGTTTGTTTTGTATCTTTATATATACACCTCGTCCGACAAAAGTTTCAAGCGGAAATTGATCAAGTGTTTTGCCACTGAGTATCATATGACTTGGCGCATCAATGTGGGTTCCCGCGTGAGTACCGATTGAAAGATAATGATCTTCAAACCCATCTTTTTGAATTGTTCCGCCGGGCTCGATTTTTGTCGCTGGATCACCTGGATAAACAGGCATAAATTCACTAATGGAAACTGATAAGTCGATAAGAGCCATAATAGTTATTTAACGGAAAATTAAATTATCTATTAAATTAGGATCTGAAGGGATTGCTTTCTCTTTTGCAGAGAAAATATATTTTTCTATTCTGAAACCATTTGTGAACGTAATTATTTTATTTGGCTGTTGCTTGATATTAACTCTATGAAGCTTCCACCAATCTCCACCGATTGAATTATCTTTACCCCCTGGTGGAGAAATAATAAGATACGTCGTTGTTTCTTTTTGATAAGGGTATACAGTGATTGTTGGATGCATCTTTGCGACATAATTCATCGCATAACGAGGACTGTACCCATATTGATCGGGTGAGAAAATATAATAACCAAAAGCTTTATCTCCTTGATCAAATACTGTCTGTGCAAGGTTATAATTAAATAACCATGAAGAACCATCTTTACCGACAGTTGCTGGCGTATAAACGTTGGCACTTGCTTGAGCAGTCTGGAGAGTAAGAATAAACGTAACGAGAATGATTCCAGTATAAAGAAATTTGTTGATTTTTTTTATACTTATTGTAACGATAAGAAGCTCTATTGGTATAAAAGGCCAATAATAATATGACCAAATAACCCCTCTGAAAAATAGTGTAATAAGCCAATAGCCAAAGAAGAAATAAAAAAATAGGAGAATAAATTGTGAATATTTCTCCTTCTTGTTTTTAAGAGAATAATATATCAGATAACCAAATAATCCGAGAATAAGTATTATTATATAAATTGATGGAGAGGCGATGGGAATAAGACTGTTAATCATTCCTGAGAAGCGGTTATAGATAAAATCATTAAAATAAAAATCATTAACTTTTCCTGATTTGCCTTGTAAATATATTATTATCGAATGTAGTTCAAGAAAATTATGGCGGAGATCAAAGAAAATATATGTTGATAATGGGATAAGAAGGATAAAATATGTGTATAAATGTTTGAGTTGTTTTTTCTTAAAACAGCGATACACAACGATGATGGTTGCCAAAAAGAGCATTGGTCCGCCAAACGCCACTTGAAATTGAATAATTACACCATTGATTAATAAAGCAATAAGTAAATACCTAGCTTTTGCCTCGGTAAAATATTTATAAAAAAAGTAAAAAAATAGCGGTGAAAATATTACCGCACCAAAAGGATTAAATAGTTGCGGTGCCATAGGTACAGTGTTCAAACCAACTAATAGTGCCGCTAGTAATCCAACAGTGTGATTAATAAGCGATTTCCCTACCCAATACGTTATGCCAATAAGGACTGCAATAAGTCCAACCCAAAACCACCCGACTGCCACAGGGTTACCATGCCCCAAAAAATATGCAGGTAAATTGATATACATCCATAACGGTCCATGAAAAAGACCTGGGATACCTCCAGAACGTGGACCTAACAGTGTTAATTTATGGGTTTCTTGTATATTCTCTAGCAGCAAAAAATCTCTTGCAAGATCAGTATTAAACCCTAAATCGCCGTAACGGACAGCAGATGAGCTAAGAAATAGACTATAAAGAATAACGCATATACCGATAACATTTGTGAAATAAGTGCTTGCGCGTTTCTTTAAGAAGTTGAACATAGTGTAATTATAGGTGCACAGTTATTATTAAGGCAAGATATAGAATTATATATCAGATTTTTTAAAGATAAAAACTGTTGGTCTATCAAAAACAGATACTGTCTGTTCCCACCAGTATGTCGGATCTCCTAAATAAGTGATTTTGCAGAACATATCACAAGGCGTTTCATAAATTTTTTTAAAGCCAAGAGAGCCATTAAGGAGTGATTTGTAAAAAACATACCCTTTGGGGAAACGTGTAGGATTTGTTATGCGAGATTGCAAAATTCTCTGACTTGGAAGAACAAGATATTGTGCAGTAGATAAATCTTGTTGAAGTTGTTCTTCTGTCGCATCAGGAGAATTACTATCCAGGTCATAAAAACTGAATGTTGTAAAATTTGGGAAAGCATCTTGAAAAGGAAGTACACCCAGATCGGATGGTTCGGAAAGAATACGCGCGTCAACAGGAATTGCTCGCTGTGCAAAAAGAACAGTTTCGATACGTGAGTCATCATTGATAAATGTTGTTTTAAAATAAGAAAACGTGAAGATGACGCAAATAACAAGGGTAGAGTTTAGTAAAAATGTTTTTAAAGATTTTCGTGAAGAATTGCTAAATTGTTTCATTATTCCATTGTTGGATAATGCAAGTGGGATAATTAAATAGATAAATGGCATTGTTGGGATCATATAGCGGGTCCATTTGACAAAGAGAAAAACTTGAGAGAGAAAAAGTATTAAGTAAAAAGTAACAAGTAATAAGTAAGAAGGATTTTTTGTTTTTATTGTTTGTATCAAAAGAAAAATAAAAGCCAGAATAAAAAGAATAATGAGCAAAGGATTGAGAAGGAACGGATAAATCTTGAGAAATTGATAGACGACAGGTACTGTATTATCAAAATTTTGTGTATAAAAGACAGGCTCTGTCCCGATGGCAACGCTTGATTCATAGTTCATACTTGAGAGAAAATCTTTTTGGTCAAGAAGAACATAAGGATTGGTAATGACATAAATAAGTAGAGCGACAAAGATAAATATCAATATATTTTTTAGAAAATTTTGAAAACTTAGTAGGTCGGATTTTCTGAGCATCTGAGTTTCAGATATTCCAGATTTCTGAGTATTCCGAGTTTTCTGAAAAGAATGCCACGCAAGAATTAAAATCGGTATCGGTACTAGTACCAGTGAGGTAACTTTGATTGATGCGAGGATACCGACAACGAGTGAGAGAAAAATAAGCGTTATTGCGCTTGGTTTTGAAATATATTTCAAGCAAAGGAGAAAAAGGAGTGTTCCAAAAAACGTAAGCCACATTTCAAATGTCCCGAAATGGGAAAATTGTGTAAATCCAATACTAAAAGTTGCAAAAAATGCAGCCAAAAGCCCAGTTTTTTTATCTTTAAGTTTTTCCCCAAGAACAAAAAGGAGTGGGATAAGAAAAGTTGCCAAAAGCGCAGAATAGATCCTTCCCACTATGACCGCTTGTTCAAAGGTGACTGGAGAGAGTGGGAAGTGAAAAGTAGGAAATGAGAAGAAGTTTATTATTACAGCAGTAAAATAGATTGCATAAATGGGTAGAGAGCCATAGGCAAAAAAATGAGGATTCATTTGGTTGGGGAAAGATAGTTGTGTAATCGCACTTGCGATATTTCGCTCATCGGGATGAAAATAAAACGGTGCCCCCCAATTCAAATTATAAAAATGCAACTCTGCACCAACTAAGATAAGCAAGATAAGTAAAATATTTGGCTTTGAAAAGAAATTTCTCATAATGAAAAAATGAGTTTATTTTTTGAGCTTTTGTTAGAAATTAGATATTAGTCATTAGAAATTAATTTTGCTACTTTTCCTCCAAGTTCTACTGCATAATTTGTTCCTCGATCCCAGGGATAGACTTGTTCGATATTTGCAAGATACACATTTGGAAGCGGCGTTTTCATTGGTGGTATCATTTTTGAATAATTTGTTGGGACAATTGGTTGGGCAAATGGAGCTTTGAATAATTCATAATCAATAAGGGTTTTTTCATAGTCTGGATTGATTTGTTTGAGGAAAGGATCAAATAAATGCAGTTTTTGTTCTTTTGTCATCCGAAATGCTGTACTGTCTTGTGGAAGATAATTTCCAAGATACACAATATGCTCGTTATGATAATGAGATTTATCTATGAGATTGGTATGCTCCACAACTACCATTACTGGTGCCCCCTTTTTGCAGATACTCAACCAGTATGTTTTATCTGTTAGGAAGGGTTTTTTTAAACGAAGTACCAAATCTGTTGCTCCAATACCTCGGAGTTTTCCTAACTTTTTTTTATACGTATCAGGTAATTGTGGAGCAATTTTTAAGAAGAGATATGAAGGTGTTGTGATAATTGCTCTATCAAACGTATATGTTTTTTTATTAGTTTTTATTGTAACAGTTTTTTTGTCATCAGTAAGTGAGACAATTTCTGTATTGAAATATACTTTGCAGCCTTTTTTTGTAATGTGGTCTGTCAGTTTTTTTGCAAATGAGAGATATCCACCTGCTGGATATGCAAGGGAAGTAGTTCTCTTATAAATACGAGCCCAAAAGAAAACAAGAGACATCTCATCTGCAAAACTTCCCATTTTGTTAGTAAGCTGCGGTTCCCAAATCATTTTCCATGCGCGTTTTCCAATGGCTTGGGGCAAAACGGCTGTTGCTTGAATTTTTTCCAGCGGTCTCCAGAAAGGATTGTAACGCAGAGCTGCGAGTGCAGCTCCCATCTGAATTCTTTCTGCAAGTGAAAGCTTTGAGAATTTTAAGAGTGCTTTTGGTGAGTCGAGCTGATAAATAGCGTTATCAATATATACTGAGGTTTTAGGGGTTAAGGTAAGGACTTCTTGTCCTATCTCTCTTGCTAAATTAATGACAAATTTGTCATTGGTAAACCAATGGTGATAATGCTTTTCCAGCGTCCATTCCCAATTTTTTTCCTGATAACCAATGGCAAGTCCTCCAGGTTGTGCGTCTTTTTCAAAGACTGTGACTTCATGGCCTTGTTTGACCAATTGATATGCTGCGGAAAGTCCGGTAAATCCTGCACCGATAACTGCAATTTTCATAATTTTTATGTATAAATTTTTTTGTTCTTAGAGTTTTGTATTATAGAACAAAGAATAGTAAAGCGCCAATGCCGATTGCAGAAACCGCAGCGATTGTTCCCATTATCGCGATTGAACTTCCTGTTTTAGGAATTGGTGGTTGGGTAGGTGTTACTATTGGTTTTTGTGCAGCGGTTGGCGTCGGCTGTATGGTAGGCGTTGGCGTCGGCTGTTGTGTAGGTATTGCTGTTGGGAGTGGTTGTCTCGTAGGTAAAGCAGAAGGAGATGCAATGGGTGAGACAGATGGCTCAATAAATTTGCTGCCAGAGGCATATACTACAAAAGATTTACTGACTGTTTGTAAAATACCTGATGCATCAAGAGATGTAATAGTTATTGTGTGATTTCCTGGCGCCAGCATTACCGGTGGACGGAACTGCCAGCTGCCATCGTTGCCGCTTTGGAGTTTGGTAGAAATTTCTTGCTGTGATTGGATTGTAATATTGACATCAGTGTTAGGAAGTGCCATCCCTTCAAAAGTTGGTTGTTGATCTTTAAATGCTTGCGCTTCTGTTGGTGTAGTAATTTCAGGAGACGAGACAGGTACGGGTGTTGCCACGACAGGGAAAGCAGCGGCGGATTCTGATGCAACTTGTCCTGATACCGATGCATCCTGTGTCGTTCCAAGAGTAAAGTCATAATTCTGTGAAAGAACAATCTTCGGAACCTGGCTTGCCTGACTCTCGAGAAGCTTTACATTTGATTGTTGCGTTGCAGTAACTGCTTGCAACTGAAGAATAGTGTCCGGTGTCAGTTCTGCTTCAGTTGTTGCAGTGCTATCTCGCATTTGAGCAAGTGGTACTTGATAGCTACCATCAGGATTGATAAGTGCAGCAATTTGTTGAACATTGCCTGTTGATACATAGACAATTCCCTCTTGAGGGATGCTTCCATCGCTTTGAGAAACAGTTCCTGAAAGTATCGTTTGATTATCGGATGGGTTTGGCAAAGGAGCATCAGTTGTTATTTCAAAAGGACTGCCGTTATTTGTGATTTTTTGACTACCTGAATCAATAACATAATAATATTTTGTTGCTGGAGTGAGATTTTTTATTGTGATGAAATGCACCTGATATTCCGCAGAGCCGCTCGCTTGCTGAGCTCTATCATCCAGCGCAATATTTGGAGTAGTTTGGTCTATGCCATAAGATATTGTTCCGACGCTTTCTGCGTCTGTTGTGTATGAAATAGTGAATGAAGTATCTGAAAGATTGCTTATTTGAATATTTTTAGGATCACTGCCGATTGTTGCTCTCGAGATAAAGATGAATGCATTTCCACTAAGAAGAAGCGTAATGCCAAGCGCAACAAGCATGACAAAAAAACCCGCATATGAGGGCAATTTTTTATTTAGCAATCTGTTTTGCGCATAGTTCATTGTCCTTGTTTATTTATTGTTCCATTGATAGTTGGCGCAGGTGACAAACTTGGTGCCGTTGATGGTGTTTCGCTTAAGGAGGGGGAAGGTGATAGTGACGTCTCACCCACTCCAGTCGGTGTAGGAGCTCCGATTGGTGGAATGGTAACTATCGCAGCGGGTGGTGTTGGGAGTGCAGATTGTGAAGCATTCGTTTGCTGTTGAAATAATGGATTGATATTTTCTCTGCTTTTAAGTCCTTGAATTGTTTTTTGATCAAATGTCCCTGAAATGGGGGTCAGCTGCAGTTGGATATTTTCATCAATTGTTGATGTTGCCATAATATGAAAAATATTGAATATGATCCATGCAACAACAACAATAAATGACGAGATCAAAATAAAAAGAATATCTTTTTGTCGTTTCTTTTGTTTATTTTTCATATTACTCCTTAAAATATTGTCTGCCACGCAATGTTAATACTAAGTTTTCACTTTGCGGATCTCTCCCAATTTCCATTGATTCAACGGTGATAAGGCGATTCAATTGAGCAAGTTCTTCAGAAAAAGCTAGCATGTCGTTATAATTCCCTTCAGTTGCAACGGTAAAAATAAATGATTGTACTTTGGAATTAGAATTAGCGTGTGCAGACGCCAATGCTACTTCGGCAATTCGGTAATCAGTGATAGTAAGGGTATGTTTTTGCGCAAGCGCAGCAAGTTGTGCACTAAGAAGTGATGCTTCAGGGTTTTGTGGAACTGCACTATATATATTGGTGAGATTAGTCCCAAATTCATTATATTGCTGTTCAAGTGCACTGAGATTGTCTATTTTTGTTTGCAGCTGCTGGTTTACTAGCGTATCATCTGACAATTGCTTTTGTAGATCAAAAATTGTTGAGAGGGTTGGGTTGATCGCAAAAATACCAAAAAACGAAAGCGCGGCAAAAGTTAGGGCTAAGATAATAAAAGAATGTGTTGTTTCTTCTTGCATATTCGGAAGAAGCTTGAGGTATTCTCGATATTTTGTCGCCGATAAATTTTCAAAATAATTTTTTGGTAATTTCATAGTTATTGTTGTGTATTAAGAACCGTTTGATTAATCGGAGTTGCTGTTTGGCTTTCCGTTTGCGCAAAAGGTGCTGTTTTAAGTTGAGCTGTAATAACCACTATTATTTCGGCACTTGTTGGATCACTTGCAACATTGTCAACGGAGAGAGAAGTGATAAGAGGATATTTTTTAAGTTCATCAACAAAAGAGCCGAGTGGTACCGAAGAGGACGCTTCGACTTCGATTCTCGCATCTTGTGTATTAATAGTCAGATCTTTGAACGTGACTTTTTCCTGCTGCCCCATTTTTGTTATAGCGCTAAAGATAGTGGACGTTCTTGATCCGACTGAATTATATTGCTGTATTGCTGCGAGTCTTGCCTGGATATCAATAAAAGTATTTTCCGCTGTTTGAAAATTGTCCAAGATAAAACTCTCGCTTTTTATTTTATCATGTAGATCAACAAGCTGACTATCAAGGCTGAAACGATAGACAAATGTTGCTAAAGCAACTATTTCAGTTAAGATAATGAGGAGGCGTCCGATGCTCAATGCCCAATTAAAAAGCTGCGTCATTAAGCTTTCAGAATCATGAGGAAGAAGGTTAATTGTTTGGATCTTTTCTGCCATAGAAACACAGCCACAATACAATGCGGCTTAATTTTAGTCTATGGCTTTTCAGAGAAAATGTCAAAGAAAATGTTTGTGGAAAAGCGGTAGTAAATATGGTATACTCTTTATTAGTCCCCTTCGGGGATGATTTTTTTAGTTATGGCAGACACAGGTTCAAAATCACGACTTTATCCACTCGATCGTATCCGAAATATTGGTATTATCGCACATATTGACGCAGGAAAAACAACGACTACTGAGCGTATTCTTTTCTACACAGGCCGCACTTACAAAATTGGTGACATTGATGAAGGTAATACGCAAATGGATTGGATGGAGCAAGAGAAAGAGCGAGGTATTACTATTGTATCCGCTGCGACAACTGCTTTCTGGGTGCCAACAACTGGATTGGAAGTCGGCAACGAACACAGATTTAATATCATTGATACTCCAGGGCATGTTGATTTTACAGCAGAAGTCGAGCGTTCACTTCGCGTTCTTGATGGCGGAGTTACGGTACTTGATGCCGAAGAAGGCGTACAATCCCAGTCTGAAACTGTCTGGCGACAAGCCGATAAATACAATGTTCCCCGTATTTGTTTTGTGAACAAAATGGATAAGTTGGGTGCGAATTTCTTGCAGACTGTTAAAAGTGTTGAAGATAGACTCGGAGCAAATCCTGCGATTATGGTACTTCCAATCGGTGCTGAAAATACCTACGTTGGAAATGTCGATCTTTTGACTCGCCAATCTTTTATTTGGGGTTCGGATGAATTAGGTGCGAAGTATGACGTCAAAGATGAAGTTCCTGAGGACATGAAGGATCAAGTCGAAGAGTACCGCAGCAAATTAATTGAGAAAATTGCTGAAACAGATGACGTGATGCTTGAGAAATATTTGAATGGCGAAGAGCCAACGGTTGAGGAGCTTCGAAAAGCACTTCGCGCTGCAGTTATCGCGTATAAGTTGGTTCCTATGTATGCGGGGACATCGCTTCGTAACAAAGGCGTCCAGCCGCTTCTTGATGCGATTGTTGATTATCTTCCTTCCCCTCAGGATTTGGCAGATGTTAAAGGTGTTAATCCAAAAACTGGTGCTGAAGAAACACGTAAGCTTATTCCTGATGAAGATTTTTCAGGTCTCGCATTTAAAATTCAAAATGATCCACATGTCGGAAAACTTGCATACTTCCGTGTCTATTCAGGAAAATTGGTAGCTGGATCATATGTTTACAATTCCAACAAAGGCGTAAAAGAGCGTATCGGACGTCTTCTGATGATGCATGCGAATGATCGTGAAGAAATAAAAGAAGCATATGCTGGAGAAATTGTCGCGATTGTAGGCTTGAAAGATACGATCACTGGTGACACGTTGTGTGATGAAGCAAAGCCGATTGTTCTTGAGCAAATCACTTTCCCAGAACCGGTTATTTCCCTCGCTATTGAACCAAAGACAAGAACTGATCAAGAGAAATTGGGTTACTCGCTCAAACGACTTCAAGAAGAAGATCCTACTTTTACCGTGAAAAGTAATCCTGAAACAGGCCAAACCATCATCTCTGGTATTGGAGAACTTCAACTTGAAATCATGGTTGATCGTATGAAACGTGAATTCGGTGTTGAAGCAAACGTTGGTGCGCCTCAGGTTGCCTACAAAGAAGCTATTTCACAAATGGCAGAAGCAGAAGGAAAATACATCAAACAGTCCGGTGGGCGTGGACAATATGGTCATTGTTTCTTACGACTTGAGCCCAAACCTCGTGGTGAAGGATACGAATTTGTTAATGCGATCAAAGGTGGAGCAATCCCTGCAGAGTTTATCAAAGCTGTTGAAAAAGGTGTTAAAGAAACTCTTGATAATGGGGTACTTCTTGGTTTCCCTCTTATTGATGTTAAAGTTACCTGCTATGACGGTTCATATCATGATGTTGATTCTTCAGAAATCGCGTTTAAGATTGCCGCAAGTCAGGCAATTCAATCAGGAGCGAAAAAAGCAGGAATCACTCTTCTTGAGCCGATCATGAAAGTCGAAGTCACAACGCCAAGTGAATACATGGGTGAAGTTATGGGTGATCTTTCATCAAAGAGAGCACAAATCAGTGGAAATGAAGAAAGAAAGAATGCAACGATTATTTTGGCTCAAGTTCCATTGTCAGAACTCTCAGGATACGCAACACAACTTCGTTCATTGACCAAGGGACGTGCAAGTTATTACATGGAACCATCACATTATGAATATGTTCCAAAAAATATCGTCGACGATCTCGTCTCTAAGTCCACCTTCACGGGGAGAGTTGAATAACGACTTTTTACGTAATTCCTCTATTAACCTTCAATGCAGTGATTGATCATTAATGAATTATAGTTCAATAGTATATAACTGATCTATCGTTGACTTTTCTATATAATAGATTATTATATAAGTATGTCAACGCAAGATAATCTGGGAGAGGGAGTTCACTCTTTAAAGGAAGCAGCAGCTAATGCCCGTGCGGAACATCAGCGGCAAGGTGAAGCTGCAGAAAGACTCAAGGCAGAGTTAACCGAAAGCTTTGGAGATTTAAGAGAAGCACAAATTGGTAGACCGATTGGAATAAGACGTAGAGAAGGAGATGATGCAGATGTTGATTGGGTTGGACATATTTTATTAAGAAATAATGGGGATCCTACTGTTCACGGTGGAACCCCTAGTCATGTTGTTCTTACGGTTGAGGGCGATGCAGCAACTGTTATGCCTACTCCCAACCAAGGAGAAGAATACAAAGCAAAATACGGAGGCAATATGCCGCTTATTTTTCCTGTCGACACTACAACTGAACAGGTATTTGACGACTTAACGGGAGTAAGCACCATAGATCCAAAACATGGTTCAATTACCGTCCGAAGCACGGCATTCCCTCATAAGATAGTACAACTTGATGGCTTAAGGCATGATATGGATTTAGCAGCTCGTCAGGTTACTAATGAAATTAGAACAAGAAGATCTGCTCGAAGAATCGAAGTTGGAATGCATGCATCTGGATTACTTAAGGATGCAACAAGTGCAGATACGACTACATGAACGTGATAATTATGTTTACTTCACGGGGAAAATTATAGTATGCTTTCTTGTAAAAATGGAAATAGGTGAAAAAGGTACTTTTGTAGGCATAATAGACAAAGAAAGACTTCCTAAGTCAGGGACAGTTGAAGTAGCTTGGCAAACTATAGTGCGCAATCGTCAATCTGTTATAAACGCGCTTACACTTCCGAAAGGAGAAACACCCCATCAAGAAGATTTGAAAGCTCGTGTTCGCCGATTTAATTGGCAACAAGCCATGCTCCAAAAATTGGTAGGAGATTGGTCTCTTAACCATGATGTGCCAAGAAAGGACAAAGGTGCCATGAGAGGGATGTCAATAAAGGATGCGCGAAGTGAATTCGATACATGGATAACAGACGTTTTGGAAAATCCTGAAAGAAAAGAAGAAGCAAGATTTTTAACATATTTGTCAGAAGAAGAAATTAGAGAAGCTGCATTTGGACTTAAAGACCTATTAACAAAATTAGATACGCAGCAATTACCAGATGCTGCATAAAAAAATGCTATACTATGTCCATGATACCTGTTGTTGGAATTTTTGCACATCCTGATGACGAATCCTTTTTTACTGGTGGTACTATCGCTACCTTGGCTAAAGAGCGTGACGTGTATACAATATGTGTAACGAATGGCGAGGCTGGAGAAAATAGTAGCGGCAAAGAGGGGTCCCTTGCTGATATCCGCAAAGAAGAACTTTTGGCCTCAGGGAAAATACTCGGCATCAAGAAAACATATTTCCTCAATTACAAAGATGGTAAACTTTCAAATAGTATTTACCATGAAGTTGCAGCAAAAATAAAAGAAATCACTGATGAGATTCAGCCTGAGATTTTGCTCACTTTTGAACCACATGGAATTTCTGGTCATCTTGATCATATTGCCACTTCTTTTATAACTTCATATGTTTTTCAAAACGCATCATATGCAAAAGAACTTTGGTACTTTTGCAATAATGACGATCCGATTAATGTTCAAAAAGAGTATTTTATTTATTGGCCTCCTGGCTACGCAAAAGAAGATATATCAAAAACGATAAGCGTTGAGTCTGTATGGGAGCAAAAAGTTTTTGCCATGAAACAGCATGTTTCTCAAACGAAAGATGTAAATAATATTCTTGCCAAATATCCGCCAAGACCCAAAGAAGAAAATTTTATCATCCTCACAAAAGATACGGAATAAGTGCTTTTGTTTTTATTTTATAGTCTCTATACTCTTTTACGTCTTGCGTCATTAGGTACTCTTCCCTAATGATTTTAAACATAATACATATGCATAGAATCAGGAGCGCAATAAGTCGCAAAAAGGTAAAATCTATTTCCACGATACTTATCATTAGCAGTAAAAATCCAGCATAGATTGGATGACGAAGAATTTCATAAGGGCCTTCTTTTAAGAAGAAATATCCTTTTGGAAGATTGTGGGAATGTTTATTCGCTTTTATGGTAATAAGAGCCCAGATAATCAACAATATCCCAAATATTTGTACCAATATATCAACTCCCGTTGTCGGAATAATTTTCCCACTTACTAGAATAACAAGTGATGCTAAGAGACTAAATCCGTTAAAAAAAAGAGATTTGCGGTCACGTTCCATATCTCTAGTATAGTAGATATAAGGGGGTGTTGGAAGATAGAGTATAATAGACGGATGAAACGCTTCTTGGTGATCCTTCTTATTATTTTCGTAAGTGGTTTTATTTTACTCCGAGTAATTAGGGAGAAAGTTGGACAAGATTTTTCTGCACCGGTAGCTCAGCCAGTATTATCTCCTGCTCCTACCGTCACTATTGATAAGCTACACAATACTACCACATCACTTTTTGTTCCTGATTGGGCGCTTGATATCATTCCTGGAGGATATGATCGGTATATCTATTTTGGTATTTTACCAAACATAAGCGGAATTGACCAAAATGATTCAGGGGTTAAAGATATTCCAACCTTTTTTAGTAATGTTCCGCAAGGTAAAAAGACTTTATTGACGTTGGAAATGACGGATTCTAATACGAATGCTTCAATTTTGCAAAGTAAAACACTGCAGCAAAAAATTATTTCTCAAACGGTTTCAATTGCCAAAGCCAATAGTTTTTCAGGAATTGTTATGGATTTGGAAATGAGCGGTATTCCGTTAGGGCCAACACTTGATGAAATTAATGATTTCACCAAAGCGCTTGATGAAAAAGCAAAAGCGCAAGCTTTGGAGTTTGATACAACACTTTATGGTGATACATTTTATCGACTGCGTCCCTTTGATGTCAAAACAGTTGCTCAGAATTCTGACATGATCCTTATTATGGCGTATGATTTTCATAAATCACAGGCAACAACACCGGGCCCTAATTTCCCTCTTTCAGGTCAAGATATGTATGGCTATGATATGGGGAAAATGGCTGATGATTTTTTGCAGGTTGTCCCCAATCAAAAAATCGGTGTTATTTTCGGTTTGTTTGGCTATGATTGGCCTGTTGATAGTCATGGCAATGCTGTTGGGCAGGCAGAGCCGTTGAGTGATATACAGATTCAAAATAAGTTTCTTAACGGATGTTCGTTTAAAAATTGTACAATCAAGCGTGATCCTATATCAGCCGAAACGGAAATTCAGTATACTGATACCAACAATCAGAAGCATATTGTATGGTTTGAAGATATGCAGTCTGTCAACACAAAAGAGCAATTCTTGCGCAAGCGTGGAATCGGCAATTTCTCCTTTTGGGCTAATTCATATTTCTAAGTCAATATAATTTTCAATTCACAATTTTTAATTTTCAATCAATTTTCAAAAGTTCAATGTTTCAAATTTGAGAATTATGTCATTGGAACATTCAATGTCCCGAAGGGATCCCTGTGGGAAAAATTGAGAATTAGAAATTGAAAATTGCTTCATATAGTGAAGTTATTTAATAGCAGGCGTTTGTACTCGTATTATTTAACTTCTCAACAGTTTGACACACCGTATATGCAGATGAGTTAGGTGAAAGGCCAAGCGCTGAACATCTCGCTGCGCCTAAATTGAGACAATCTTGATTGCTTTCTAGCTGCAGTCTGCGATTTGCAAGGGTTGTTTTCTGAAATGTTGTATCTTGTGTAGTATTATTTGTTCCTTGTAAGATCGCATATGTGACTGGTGGTTGTGGTGGTGTAACTGCATTGGTTTGCGCACCCAAAACAGTGGTGAAATAATTTGCAGGCAGAGTCGTTATATATTGCATAAATGGATCAGTAGAAAATAAAGAGGTGAGTTTCCCATTTCCATTTAACTCTGCAAATTGTGTATAGGCATAGGTATAGATTTGTCCAAGATTCCCCAAGTTAGAGTTGTTGGTACTTTGTATTCCGATAAGGGTTTCGGCAGTCGTCAATCCTGAAACATATCCGTAGTTCATTCCATTTACGCTTGATAATGGAATTGGGGTGGCGTGTAATTGTTCTACGTTATAACTATACACTCCTGTTTGTGTGTTGTCTGGTGAGAGCACTGAAAGGATGACATTGCTGGTTTGTTGATCCCATTGGACATCGGAATAGGTATTGGTATCGGGAAGGTTAGAAAGCTTATATCGTGTGAAAGTTGATGTATCCAATAATTCGACAGTATTTGGTGTTAGAAGAGCCTGTCGGTAGCCGTTTTTTATAGAAGTTCCGTTTCCATTCTTCCCATCATATCCAGCAAAAAGTAAATATTTTCCGTCGGGAGAGAGTAACGGCTGCGTGCCGTACGTACCATTTGTCATGCTTTGGATATCTTGTTTATTTGATCCGTCAAAATTCACAACGCTCATCCCATATGCCCAACCAGTGCCGCCATTTTTATCGTTTGGAATCATTTGGTCGGTAAGGACAGTTCCGTCATTAAGAATAGCTCGTGGATAATGAATAGGAATTGTCGGGGTTACCGTCTCGTCATAAAGAACATTGATGAGTGTCGGCTGAGAAAGATTCAAACCAAAAACGCGGGATGCTCCTCCTTGCAGTGTTTGTGTTTGGGAGCCAAGCTTCTTTTCCCAGACCACAAGGTATTTCTTATTTGGAGATAATAGATATTCGTCTATTTTAAATCCGCTGTCGGCAGGGATATTTACTACAATTTGTTTTTGTTGGAGGTTATAGATGCTTATTCGTTGTCCAAAGTCATTATTGTCGGTTTCATCAATATAAATAAGTGTATTTGGTGATAAGATAGTTACCTTTTTAATAGTGAGAGGCAGGGTTGCAATTGTTGTCGTTTGATCGCTTGCTATATCCATTGCCCTAATGGCAGATGTTTGGCTTGTCCATGTGCCATATACAAGTGTTTGAGACTGTTTTGTTGGTGCAGGGGTTGGCTTTATGGCTAAAGTTTTTTTCTGTGGTGGTGGAGTTGGTCTAATGGATTGTGTTTTATTTGTGGCTCCGTGCGAAAATAGTAGAAGGATAATCGGAATAACTATGAAAAGCGCCAAAATGATTCCTGCAGGAAGTAAAAAATCTTTACGCACAACAAAATGTTTATTATTTGTCAGTACTTGTGTTTCATCTTTTTGATTTTCTTGTTGGCTAGATTCTTCGATATTTTGCTCCATACTATAAATAGTGACAGATCAAAAAAATGAATGCAAGCCAAGCACATTTAAATATTGCTTTAAAGCTAATTAAACGTGTGGAGAAAATTGCACAATAGTCAACACAAGGCTTTAAATGATATTTAAAGAGGGGGGCAAAATTAACATTATTGGTATTTTTTGAAGTTAAAATATTCTATTTTCCCCTCTTGACCAGGTAAAAATTCCTTGCTATAATCTTATTTACTCTCATTGAAGAAATGGGAATTTTTATTTTTTAATATTATGGCAACATATCAACGAACAAAACCACATGTAAATATCGGAACAATTGGTCACGTCGATCACGGCAAGACCACAACAACCGCTGCAATTACGACAGTTCTTGCAAAGCAAGGATTAGCACAAGCAAAGAAATACGAAGATATTGATAATGCTCCTGAAGAAAGACAACGCGGTGTTACTATTAATATCTCCCACTCAGAATACGAAACAGCAACACGTCACTATGCTCACATTGACGCTCCAGGCCATGCTGACTATATCAAGAACATGATTACCGGTGCAGCACAAATGGATGGAGCAATTCTTGTTGTTTCAGCACCAGATGGTCCAATGCCTCAAACTCGAGAACATATTCTCCTTGCTTACCAAGTCGGTGTTCCAGCTATTGTTGTCTTCCTTAATAAGGTTGATATGGTTCAGGATGCAGAACTTCTTGATTTGGTTGAAATGGAAGTTCGTGAATTATTAACAAAGTATCACTATGACGGAGATAAAGTTACTATTATTCGTGGCTCAGCACTCAAGGCGCTTGAAGGAGATGCAGAAGCTGAAAAACAGATTCTCGCACTCATGGATGCTGTTGATAAAGATATCCCAACACCAGAACGCCCATTGGACAAACCATTCTTGATGCCTGTTGAGGATGTTTTCTCAATCAAAGGCCGTGGAACAGTTGTTACCGGAAGAATTGAGAGAGGAATTGTTAAAGTTAATGAACCAGTTTCTATAATTGGTTTGGATAAAAATAAAGAATCTGTTGTTACAGGAGTTGAAATGTTTAAGAAGCAACTTGATGAAGGACAAGCTGGAGATAACGTTGGACTTCTTCTTCGAGGTCTTGAAAAATCAGATGTCGAAAGAGGTCAAGTTATTGCAAAACCAGGCAGTGTTACTCCTCACACAGAATTTGAAGCAGAAGCATACGTTCTTACCAAAGAAGAAGGTGGTCGTCATACACCATTCTTTAAGGGGTATCGTCCACAATTCTACATCAGGACAACTGATGTGACTGGTAATGTAACTCTTCCTGATGGTGTTGAAATGGTTATGCCTGGAGATACAACAAAAATGTCGGTCAAACTTATCGTCCCAGTCGCTCTAGAAGAAGGTCTTCGATTTGCGATTCGTGAAGGTGGTAAGACAGTCGGAGCTGGTGTTATTACCAAAATTATAAAATAATCCCGATTAAATCGGGATTTTTTTACTTATTGGGAGATCTTTAACAGTCTGGAGGTTTTGAAACAGTATGGCAAAAGGAAGAATTAGAGTCCGTTTAAAAAGTTATGACGCTCGAGTCTTAGATTCGTGTTGTCAGCAAATTCTTGATTCGGTTATTAGGACCGGTGCTAAAGTTGTTGGTCCAGTACCACTTCCTACGGATAGATCAGTATATGCTGTAAATAAGTCACCGTTTATTGATAAAGACGCAAGAGATCATTTCGAAATCCGAATTCATAAACGATTGATAGATATTGTTTCACCAACAGATAAAACAATTGATAGTTTAACAAATTTAGCATTACCAGCAGGAGTTGATGTAGAGTTGAAGATGTAAATCTGAGACTCTTTTTTTTACATATAGATGCCCAATCTAATTAAACATGCTCAAAGTATGATTGATTAAAAAAGCCAGTGCGGCCACCCCATTTAGAGGGGATCAATTCACTTATGTGAATAGTAAAGGTAGCCAATGGCTATCTTTTTTTGTGTTGAGAGTAAAGTTTGAAAATTAATTAATTACGTAAGTATAACTATATAATAAAAGTCTTATATAGGACTTTAAAGAAAAATATGATACAAGCATTAATTGGACAAAAAATTGATCAAACACAGACATTTCTTGAAAACGGTCGAAGGATTCCTGTTACGGAGGTCTCGGTTGCCGATAATGTCGTTGTGCAAATTAAGACTGATGAGAAAGATAAATATACTGCTGTGCAGGTAGGAGTTGGGAAAAAGAAACATCCTATTAGAGCACTTAGTGGTCATAGTAAGAAATTAGGATTGAATGATGCGCCATCACTTATTCGAGAAGTTGCATGGGAGGGTGCTGAAGAATTGCCAAAATCTGGCGATGTTATTGCAGTTGAGGCAGTTTTTAAACCAGGGGACATTGTAAAGGTAACAGGCACGTCCAAAGGAAAAGGTTTCGCAGGGGGAGTAAAACGATACAATTTTAGAGGTGGTCCAAAAACTCATGGTCAATCAGACCGTCATCGTGCACCTGGGTCAATCGGTCAAGGAACAACACCAGGTCGTGTTTACAAAGGGAAAAGAATGGCAGGGCACATGGGTGTTGATACGGTAACAATCAGTAATTTAGTTGTTGTTGATGTTGATTCTGAAAATAAAAAATTGTATGTGTTAGGTTTGGTCCCTGGCAGTAAAAAATCTATGATTGTTATTACCAGAACTGGTGAAAAAAAGAAATTTACGAGACTTCTTTCAACAAAATTAAAAGAAGATGAAGAAGCAAAAAAGGAAGCTGAGAAATTAGCAAAAGAACAAGAAAAAGCAGCAGCAGAAGCAGCAAAAGTAGAAGTAGACGCTTCGACAAACTCAGAGCCTGCTGAGTCGGAAAAAGTTGAGGCAGCTGCGGTTGAAAGTGAAACTACGGAAGACGCAACATCAGATGTTGCTGAAACAAAAGAGGCAGCAGCAGAAGAAGTTGTTACTTCTGAAGAAAACGAATCAGTCGAATCTGCTCCTGCGGAAGAAGTTGCTTCAGCAGATTTAGAACAAGGAAAAGAAGGAGAAGAAAAATAGATTAAAGATTAAGGATTTAAGATTGAAGAATCCTTATATTTTAATTTTTTATACATAATATGGCTAGTAAAAAAGAAGAAACAAAAAAAGTGGTTAAGAAAACAACGGTAAAAGGTCCAGAGAAAAAAGCAGTTTCAAAACCGGCAGAAAAGGCTATTGAGAAAAAAGTAATAGCTAAAGAACCTGTTAAAAAAGTTGCTGCGGAAAAAGTAGAGGCTGAAGTTGTAGTTTCAGCGCCAAAAAAGACAACAGCTAAGCAGTATGCAACAGTAAGCATTGATGTTGTTGGTATTGATGGAAAAGCAGCTGGTAAAATATCTCTTCCAGGAGAGATATTCGGTGAGAAAGTAAATAAAGCGCTGATTGCACAAGCAATTAGAGTTTATTTAGCCAATCAACGACAAGGAAATGCGTCAACAAAAACTCGTGGAGAAGTTGAAGGATCAACGCGAAAGATCTATCGTCAAAAAGGAACAGGCCGTGCACGCCATGGTGGGATACGTGCTCCAATATTTGTTAAAGGAGGAATTGTTTTCGGTCCAAAACCACGTGATTTTAGTCTTTCTTTGCCACAAAAGATGAAGAGGAAGGCATTATTCAGTGCTCTTTCTGCAAAGGTGCAAGATAAAGAAGTAATGGTAATTGACGGTTTGGGTAAGATCGAGGCAAAAACAAAAGCATTTGCAAAGATGCTGAAAAGTTTGGAGCTTGCTGATAAAAAACAAAAATTGTTATTTGTTACAACGGGAGATGTCGCAGTTGTTCAACGAGCAGGACGAAACATTCAAGGAATAAGTTTCCTTCCGTCTAAATTGATAAATACGTATGAGGTACTTACTGCAACAAAGATAATTATGATGAAAGATGCGATTGATGAAATGAAAGGACATTTTCTTAAAAAATGAACACGATTATTATCAAACCATTAGTTACAGAAAAATCGATGACAGATACAAGTCGCGGGAAATATGCATTTGTTGTTGCAAAAAATGCGCGTAAAACTACGATTAAGCAAGCTATAAAACAACAGTTTGGTGTAACCGTAACAGGTGTTGCGATAAACAATGTAAAAGGAAAAACAAAAAGAGTCGGTGTCAGAAGAGTTGAGGTTGCCGTATCAACAGTCAAAAAAGCGACAGTAACAGTCAAAAAAGGTGAGAAAATCGGGCTTTTTGAACCAGGAGGCGCAGAAGAAGAGAAGGAAACAAAAAAAAAGAAGTAGCTTAACATAATTTTATGAATAGATTAAAAACAATTAAAAAGAAACATTCGGGACGAGATGCATCAGGACAAGTCGTTGTTCGTCATCAAGGTGGACAACACAAAAGGTACATGAGACGGATTGATTTCAAACGGGATAAATTCGGGCTTGTTGGAAAAGTTGTCGCAGTAGAATATGATCCAAATAGGACCTGTGATATTGCACTTATTCACTATGCCGATGGGGAAAAACGATATATTTTGGCCCCACTTGGACTGAAAGAAAATGATACAATCCTGAGTGGCAACGGTGCTGATCCAAAAGTTGGTAACGCTTTACCACTTGGCGAAGTTCCTGCAGGAACAGTGGTTCATAATATTGAGCTTACTCCTGGCAAAGGTGGACAAATAGCACGTGGTGCAGGAACCGGGGCGATTGTCTCTTCAAAAGAAGGTGGATATGTCTTTTTGAAATTGCCTTCAAGTGAAGTACGACGAGTAAGTGCTCTCGCAATGGCGACTATTGGGCAAGTAGGAAATGTTGAATGGAAAAACGAAGTTATCGGTAAGGCAGGACGATCACGAAATATGGGACGTCGTCCAACTGTTCGGGGAGTTGCACAGAATCCTCGTTCCCATCCTCACGGAGGAGGAGAAGCTCGATCTGGGATTGGTTTGAAATATCCAAAAACCTATGCAGGTCGTAAAGCAGTCGGAAAGACTCGAAACCCGAAGAAATATTCAAATAAGTATATCGTATCAAGAAGAAAGGCAGGGAAACATAACCCTTCAAAATAATTATGTCACGAAGTACTAAAAAAGGACCATATATAGATGAAAAATTGCTTCAGAAAATTATGAAGCAAAAAGAAAATGGCAAGCATGAGCCGATTAAAACCTGGTCGCGTGCGAGTCAAATTGCGCCGGAGTATGTTGGACATACCTTGATGATTCATAATGGTAAGCATTTTATTTCCGTGTTGATTGTTGAAGGAATGGTTGGTCATCGTCTCGGCGAATTTTCACCAACACGAACATTTAGAGGTCATGGAAAAATTGTTGCGAGAGAGATTAGTAAGACATAATGTTTAATTATTATGGAAGTAAGAGCAATTGCAAAATCAGTACGAATTAGTCCAAGAAAACTGCGTTTGGTTGCAGATTCGATGAGAAATATGCAGATCGAAGATGCAAATCGAATGTTGGAAGTGACGCACAAGCGAGCGGCGAAAATTTTTCAGAAGGCGCTGAGAAGTGCTGTTGCCAACGCTGTTAATAATGCAAAGTTGGAGACAAATAACTTACTGATTGCTCGTGTCATGGTGAATGAGGCGCCGGCATTCAAAAGATTTAGACCGTCAACGCGGGGAAGGATTCATCCTTATAAAAAACGGGGAAGTCATTTGACAATTGTTTTGAAAGAAAAAGCAGTTACGGTATCTGCGCCTGTTAAGAAAGCAGAAGAAAAGAAAGAGAAAAAGGAGGTTACTAAGTAATGGGACAAAAAGTAAATCCACATGTGATAAGACTTGGAAATGTATTTACATGGAGTAGTCGTTGGTTTGATGAGCGTACTTATAAAGATGTTGTTCTTGAAGATTATGGTCTTCGAAGTATGCTGATGAAACGATTGAGATCAGCTGGTGTTGCAAGTATTGAAATTGAAAGATCAATTAATAGTTTACGTATCATCATGCATGTTTCCCGCCCCGGTATTGTTATCGGTCGTGGAGGGACAGGGTTGGAAGAACTGAAGAAAACAATTACAGCATTTTTTGTCACACAACGAGGCACTAAAGCAATGCCAAAGCTTGATATGCGAGTTGAACCGGTGAAAGAACCTAATCTTAATGCACAATTGGTCGCAATCAACATCTCAGATCAACTGGTGCGAAGATTGCCTTTTAAGAGAATTTTGAACTCAACAGCAGAACGTGTGATGAGTTCAGGCGCGCTTGGAGTGAAGATTGTTTTGACCGGTCGTATCGGCGGTGCAGAAATCGGAAGACGGGAGAAAATTCATATTGGGACTGTTCCTGTCTCAACGATTCGCGCAAATATCAATTATGCACAAGTTCCAGCATTAACTAAAAAAGGATATATTGGAATAAAAGTATGGATTAATAGACCAGAAGGAAAGGAAATAATCTAGGGACTAGATAAAAATTATTATGTTAGCACCAAAACGACAAAAATATCGAAAACAACAACGAGGTCATATGAAAGGAATTGCGTCTCGGGGAACCAAACTTTCTTTTGGTGATTATGGATTACAGTCATTGGATATGGGTTGGATCAGTAGCCGTCAAATTGAAGCAGCACGACGCGCGATCAGTAATTATACGCAAAGAGGAGGCAGAACGTTCATTAATATTTTTCCTGATAAGCCAATCAGTAAGAAACCTCCTGAGGTGAGAATGGGTGGCGGCAAAGGTGATATTGATTCATATGTTGCACCGGTAAAGCCGGGAAGAATAATGTTTGAGATGGCTGGAGTAACAGCTGAAGTGGCAAAAGAAGCATTGCGTCTTGCATCACACAAATTGCCAGTAAAGACCAGAATTTTGGTAAAAGGAGAGATGTAGAAGGGAATAGGGACTTGGGAACAGGTACCAGTTAAGAGGAATTATTTATATGAAAACGACTGATAAAAAAACATTAGAAACAAAAAGTGTAAAAGAATTGCAAAAATTGATAGAGGAAACTTATAAAAATCTTAATCAATTAAAGCTTGATCATGTACAGAATAAATTGAAAAACACTCGCAGTATTTTCAATACGAGGAAAGAAATTGCAGTGATGCAGTCAATTCTGCAGCAAGTAAAATCAAAAGAAAAGGAGGGTGAAAAGAGCGTCTAGTGGTTAGCGTCGAGTGTCTAGTTTAGAAATAACTAAACGCTAGCAGCTAAACGTTAAATAAAATATGGCAAAAATATTAACAGGAAAAGTAGTTTCAATAAAAATGCAAAACACAGTAGTTGTTGAAGTATCACGCCGTGTGCCGCATCCTCTTTATAAAAAACTTTTGAAAAAGAGTAAACATTTTAACACTGATACGGCAGGCAAAACGGTGGAAGTTGGCAATGAAGTTCGAATTGTTGAGACCAAACCGATTTCAAAAACGAAATATTTCGCAATAAAGGAGGTTATTACTAAAAAGTAATAAAAATATATGTTACAGTTACGAAGTATTGTTAAAGCAGCAGATAATTCAGGAGCAAAAGAACTCTATGTCATTCATGTGTTCGGTGGCTCCAAGAGAAAATTTGCACGAATTGGTGATGTGGTAAATGTGATTGTTAAAAGTGCGATTCCAAATGGCCAAGTCAAGGATTCACAAAGAGTGAAGGCAGTTGTGGTTCGAACTCGAAAAGAATTTCGTCGACTAGATGGATCATATGTTCGTTTTTCAGATAATGCAGTTGTTGTAATTGATAATCCAAAAGATAAGAATGTTATCGGAACTCGTATTTTTGGGCCAATTGCTCGTGAAGTACGTGATCGAGGATTCGCCAAAATTGCCAGCATGGCGGTTGAGGTTGTTTAGAAAGGTACTAGGGACTTGGGAACAGGGACCAGTTTAAAATTATGAAATTGAAAAAAGGTGATTTAGTAACCGTTGTACGAGGAAAAGACAGCGGTAAAACAGAAAAAATTGAAAAAGTATTTTCCAAAGAAGGAAAAGTACTTGTTACAGGCGTAAATCAATATAAACGGCACATTAAAAGCCGTATGCAAGGACAAAAGTCGGAAATTATTACTTTGACCAAACCATTGGCGGTCGCAAGTGTACAGCTTGTTTGTCCGAAGTGTAAAAAATTGACACGTGTTGGTTATAAATTCTTGAAAGATGAAAAAGTGCGAATTTGCAGAAAATGCAATGCAGAAATATAAATTAGGTACTAGGGACTAGATAAAAATAGTTTCTAAAACCTGAAACCTAAAATTATGGATTTACAAAAGAAATATAAAGAAGAAGTAGTAAAAAAATTAGAAAAAGAATTGGGCATTAAAAACCCTATGGCTGTGCCGCACATTACCAAGATTGTTGTTAATATGGGTGTGAAAGATGCTGCATCTGATAAAAAAATTATTGAAAAAATGAGTGTTGCATTGAGTCAGGTAACAGGACAAAAAGCAAAACCGACTCGTGCACGGCTTGCAATTGCTGGATTTAAAATCCGACAAGGCGATGTTATTGGTCTTATGGTGACCATGCGCGGTAAACGGATGTATGAATTCTATGATCGACTGATAAAGATTGTTTTGCCAAGATTGAAAGATTTTCGTGGCGTTCCGCGAGGAAGTTTTGACGGAAAGGGTAATTACACTCTTGGATTTCATGAGTATTCTACCTTCCCAGAAATTGATCCAGCAAGTGTTGAAAGATTGCAGGGAATGGAAATGATATTCGTGACAACAGCAAAGACTAATGAACACGGACTTGCGCTTCTTGAAGCATTGGGGATGCCTTTTGCAAAAGAAGCAAAACAAAGCTAAAGAATGTATTTTATGGTATAATTCGTGGGTGACAAAAA
>Ga0265338_10000736_pt1 | contig 55849 bp, 46 predicted proteins | sample 42126metaG_FD_193579 | JGI IMG/M metagenome (GOLD analysis project Ga0265338, IMG submission 193579) | Rhizosphere microbial communities from Carex aquatilis grown in University of Washington, Seatle, WA, United States - 4-21-26 metaG | ecosystem: Host-associated > Plants > Roots > Rhizosphere... | reverse complement strand
AGGTGTTGGTGGGCATGGGCGCGGTGATTCTGGATGGCGCGGTCATCGGCAGGCAATCGCTCATCGGGGCACGGGCGCTGGTGACACAGGGGATGAAGATTCCGCCCGGATCACTGGTGCTGGGCGCTCCGGCGAAGGTGGTGCGGAAGCTCACCAAAGAGGAGCGAGAAGGACTGAAGTATTGGGCCACCAAGTATGTGGATAATGGGGCTTATTGTTTGAAACATGGGATTAATGTGGGTTCTTGCTGTCAAGGAGCTTTAACTGGGCGCGCTGTTCACGAAAATCGCGCTCAATAGCCACGTCTTGGTTTAATAACATCAGCAAGCGGATTTGAGCATCGGTGTCCCATGCAATCAGCCTTCGACTTTCTGGTAAATATAACAACCGATGCACTACAAAGGCGAAATCACTCGCATCTATGTAACCACCATATTCGCGCAAAACTTCTGAAAACTTCTGCGGCGCATCATTTTCTATCCAGTCACCACGTCCTTCACGGACGGCGACAACGCTCGGCCCCTTGAAGCCCCGACGCACCGAGATCGAGTGAGTTCCCAATTTAAAATCTACTTCGACTTGAGCGCTTGCAATCTGAGTGGAATTGAGACGCCCCCGAAAGTAGTTATTCGACCAACGCAGTGCCTTGTTTTCTTCCGTTTTGTCGTCTAGACCCCCAGCTATTGCGTATACAATCGCTTGCATTAAGGTCGTTTTGCCAAGTCCATTGCCGCCGAGAATGACGTAAGGCCCGTCCTCCATGTCCAAGGCTATCTCCGCAGAGTATATTGGCTCAAAACCCGTCACACGAAACCCAGTAACTAAGGGCAGTTTGATTCGTTCAGCCATAGTTTTGATTCCCGTGCAATAATTCAAACGATTGGGGATAGGCCAGATAAATGCACGCTTTCAATGATGAAATGGCATTATGACTAGGGTGTCACGACTATTTTGGGAGGAACAGACGCACAGATCTCGCCGAGTACAGCAGGCACCGCCGTGCCCCGATTAGAAATTATATTGACAATATTTGACTTTTGAAATATAAATAAAGCGATGGGCTATTGACAATTGGCCTATCGAACGGGCCTAAATGGGCTCGGGATTGATCTTTGAGAAGTTAATGAAAACGATGCGGGATGCGCGTTTCAGGATGCGGGATGTTTGCGCGACATGTCGCGCTGGGAAAAGCGGTGTCGTGCCACCGCAGTCCAAAGCGCCCGAAAGGCCGATGGGGATGGTAATCACAATAATAACGACAATCACACCTGAAAACGGATCGGGGTTGAGCACGAATTTAGGTAAATTTAGCTAAATTTAGGTACTTTTTTTATTTTGGTTTTGCCAAAGAGACACTGAGCACAGAGCCGTCCCGCAGTGCGGGACGAAACTCCAAAGCATTGAACGGCAATCCGACCCAATCCGACTGAATCCGACCAAATCAAACCACTTTTCGTGCAGTCCGGGCGTTCTGCGGTTAACGCCTTCGTTACTTGGTTGCTTTGTTGTTGGCCAGGTCAGCGGGCGAAGATGCGGCGTATCACCTCTTCAATCGGCACTTCCTGGATGTCAATGTCGGTCACGGGGAGTTCATCGAGGAGGGCTTTGCAGACGGGGATGACGCGGTCGCGCTTGACCTTGAAGGTGAGGCTGCCGGGGCTTTGCTCGGTGATCTCGCCGTACTTGGCGAGTTGCTCGGGTGGGCATTGGGCCTGGCCTTCGCATTGGACGGTGATGAGCTTGAAATCGGCAAAGCGATCCACGATCTCATTCAACTGGCCATCGAAGAATATCTTCCCATGATCGATGATGATGACGCGTTCGCACAATTCCTGGATGTCGGTCATGTAATGGCTGGTGAGCAGGATGGTAGTCTTGCGCGTGGCGTTGTGCTCGCGCAGGAATTCGCGGACGGTCTTTTGCGAGACGACATCGAGGCCAATGGTGGGTTCATCGAGGAACAGGACTTTGGGCTGGTGCAGCAGGGAGGCGATGAGTTCCATCTTCATGCGTTCGCCGAGGGATAGCTCACGCACCTGGACGTTGAGCTTGTCGCCGACGTTCAGCATGGCGGTCATTTCGTCGACGGTCTTTTGAAAGCGTTCGCGCGAGATGCCATAGATCTTGGCGTTGAGTTCCAGGGATTCGCGCGCGGGCAGGTCCCACCAGAGCTGGTTCTTCTGGCCGAGCAGGAGGGCGAATTGGCGTCGGTAGCCTTCAGCGCGTTCCCACGGGGTGTAACCGAGGACTTTGGCGGTGCCGCTGGTGGGATGCAGCAGGCCGGCGAGCATTTTCAGGGTGGTGGTCTTGCCGGCGCCGTTGGGGCCGAGAAAGCCGACGAGTTCGCCGGGCTCGATCTTGAAGCTGACTTCATTGACGGCGGTGGTGGTCTCGTAGGTGCGATGGAACAGCCCGCGGATAGCGCCGCCCAGCCCCGGCTGCTTTTTGTAAGAGCGGAAATTCTTGGTGAGACCGTTGACTTCGATGACGGGCATTAAGTTTGAATCTTTAGTTCCGAAACAACTTAACTAAAAATCCAAAATTAAGAATTAAAAACTTTTAGCGCATCAACTGCTTTTCGAGATAATGAACAGTCTGGCGGACATTGGCGTCCACTTCCATGCGGTCTTTGACGAGGCGGCAGGCGTGCAGCACCGTGCCGTGGTCGCGTCCGCCAAAGGATTCGCCGATGGTGTTGAGCGAATTCTCCGTCATCTGGCGGGCCAGATACATGGCGACCTGCCGGGGAAAAGCGATGTTCTCCGGACGGCGTTTGCTGGTCATGTCGGCCAGGCGGATGTCAAAATGTTCGGCGACCTTTTTCTGGATGACCTCGATATTGACGGAGAAACGGCCTTCTTCATGCAGCACTTCGCGGAGCAGGCCTTCCACGGTGTCGATGGACAACTTGCGGCCCGTAAGCGCGGCGTAGGAAGCCACGCGGATGAGCGCGCCTTCCAGGCGGCGGATATTGCTGCGGATGCGATGCGCGAGAAAATTCATGATCTCGTCCGGCAACACGACACCCATGAACTGCGCTTTCTTTTTCAGGATGGCCAAACGCATTTCAACGTCCGGCGGCTGCAGGTCGGTGACCAGACCCCATTCGAAACGGGAAACGAGGCGCTGTTCCAGCCCCTGGATCTCACTGGCCGGCCGGTCGCACGTCAGAACGATCTGTTTGTGCGATTCATGGAGCGCATTGAACGTATGGAAAAATTCCTCCTGGATGCGTTCTTTGCCGGCGAGAAATTGGATGTCATCGATCAGCAACACATCGGTCTGCCGATATTTCTTGCGGAAGCGGGCCAGCGCGTTGTTCTGGATGCCATCGATGTATTCGTTGGTGAATTTTTCCGACGAAACATACGCGACGCGCGCACCTTTTTTCTGGGCGACGACGTGCTGCCCGATGGCGTGCAACAAATGGGTCTTGCCCAATCCCACTCCGCCGTAAAGGAACAACGGATTGTAGGACTTGCCCGGCGCCTGGGCGACGGCCAGCGTGGCGGCGTAGGCGAAATTATTGTTGGCTCCGACGACGAACGAATCGAATGTGTTTTTAGGATTGAACGAGAGCTCGACCGCCGCAGTATTTTTGTCTGCATGAGCCTCACCGTTCTTTGTTTTGACGGCCGCATGAATGGCCATGGACGTGAGCGGAGCGGGAGCATTGGCGACTTTGAATTGCACTTGCAATTGGTGGCCCGAAGCGACCCCCAGAACCTCTTGCAGCAGACCGATATAGTTATCTTTCAGCCAGACTTCGCAGAACTCATTGGCGACTTCGAGGACGAAATTATTTCCTTCGGAAGAAACTGCGCGCACCGGCGCGAACCAAAGATTGTAGATGTCGGAACTCAACACGGCACGCAGTTGCTCCTGCGCAGCAGTCCATGTTTTCTCCACGGTGGGGAGAGGCGCTTTGGCCTCGGAAACCTTGTTTTGCGGCATTTTATTCACTTGTCGTTAAGATGATGTATTTTACTCTGAACCAAACCTAATTGCGCCGCAGCAAAAAATGATTTGATTCGTGACCCAACCGCCATTTTTCCGGGGCTCTTAAAGTTCACAGCGCCTTTCGTTCTTAAGTTGTTGAAAAACAGCATGTTATATTTGCCCTTAAATGATCTTTCCCGATGCCGCCCCGCCCGAACACAATGGCTTACGAAGTGGCTGACTTTTTCTATGCTGTTTTTATTAAAACCATCACCAAGTTACTAGGACAACATATTAACACTTGTTAACGACTTATTCACAATCTGCTTTTAGCCAATAAAATCAAGCCCTTTGATACAGTTTTATTAAAAAACGCCGTCCCGATATTAGATGGCGTTGGCCCCGGTTTCGTCGGTGCGAATACGGATGGCATTCTCCACGGGGCTCACAAAAACTTTTCCGTCGCCGATTTTTCCCGTCTTCGCGGCCTTCACTATTGCTGCGACGGCAGCATCCGCCTGAGCGGCGCCGATGACCAGTTCAATCTTGATCTTCGGCAAAAAATCCACCGTGTATTCGCTGCCGCGATAAATTTCCGTGTGACCCTTTTGACGCCCGAATCCCTTGACCTCGGACACCGTCATGCCGGAAATGCCCAGCGAGGCCAACGCCTCTTTAACGTCTTCCAGTTTGAACGGTTTAATGATTGCCTCGATCTTTTTCATAACTTGCGCGCTAGCGGGTGTTCATACTAACAATCCGCACGCCTCTGTAAATACGAATGTTCAAAAAGCCCTCCGCAAAACTACGGTCTAGGCCTGGCGGGCCTATGAATTTAATTCACCCATTTCATCAATTAATCCACCTATTTTTTCATGGCGTCCGGTTGACAAAATCGCGCTATGTGGTTAAATGAATGTGAGCGGCAAAGCCGCACTGATCTTTGAATTTATAAGAATTTCGGCCTTGGATTACGGTACAGGTTCGGGCCGAACTCTACGAAATCCTACTATTGTACCATCGAAAATTCCCCGGGCCTCTCAGTCATCTCCTGGCTGCTTGGCCCGGTTTTGTTTTTACACACAGTGCCGGGACGGGCGAAAGCGCTCGTAGCCTTATATTTCAACGAATTTTGCCAGTGCGCCAAAGAGCGCCGGCTTATCGGCCAGGTGCACCCGTTTCCCATCCGCGTTCAACAGCCCAAATCCATCGCCGTAGGCGCGCCCATTGGCCACGCAAGCGTTTGTGCGGCAATCCCTGGTCTGCTTTTCCGCTGCTCGCAGCGCATCGGCCCGGGTGCCATCCACTTCATATTTCCAGCCGACCAACTGCGAAGCCGGAAACCAGTCGCGTAATTCGGCGATGATTTTCGGTGTGGGCACCAATTCCGCCAGCAATGCCCCTTCGCGCGTCGAGATCTTGCCGGATTTGGCCTCCGCCAATTCCCCTGACGCCGACCGGGTCCAAATCTTTCCAAAAGTGTAATCGCTGACCGCCGCCGTATGAAAAACGGCATCCGCCGGACTGCGGCTCAACCGGTGCAATTGTTCACGCAGATTCGCGGTCGTGCTGAAAGGCAGGACGTGATGCGCGTGGCGTTCCCCGCCAAAGGTCGCTTGTTCGCCGATGAGCAACGTGACTTCGTGCCCGTGCGCCGCCAGAAAATTCGCGAGCTCAGTGCCCAGTTGGCCGGTCGATAAATTGGTGAGCCGACGGACATTGTCCATCGGTTCATAAGTTGGCCCGGCAGTGACGATACAATTCATCGGCGGGCATCATTTTGGGCTGATGCGCGCCTGGAGCAAGCCAAAGCTAAAAATTCTCCCAGCCATCCGCCTTCTTCACCCCTACGTGAGAATCGAAGAACAGATAGACCCGTGAAGTGACATGGACTGGCGTTTCGGCCACGTACGGCTCTTTGTCGTCCCCGAAGCTGCCGGGAAACTCGATGGAGTCCTGGTCCACATCGGCGAGCGCCCACACTTCACTCAAGGGAGCCGCCTGCGCGATCTCCGAAAGCGTCAACGCCTGCTGTTCATTGACCCGCCGGCCGAACGGAAAGCCCGGCAGGCGCGGCAACACCCCGCCATTATTGGTACGCGTAACCGAAAAACAGAAGGCATGCGCAAAATTATCCGATTCCGGATGATATCCGCCCGGCGCCGCATGCACATAAGCCGGGCAGGCCAGCGGTTTGACGACTGCCAGCGCGTTGTCCGCCACTTGTGCGGGTGCCGGAAAGGACAGGTCCGGCGCCAGGTAATACGCCAGATAATTGGTGGCCAGTACGTTGTAGGACGGTTTTTCCGTCAGGTCGAGATAGTTGGGCGATCCGGGATTTTTGCCCGGTGGCAATTCGTCGTTATGGTCATCCAGATAAGCGTGCAACGCGATGCTGACCTGCTTGTAATTGGAGATGCACTCGGTCAGTACTGCCTTTCGTTTGGCGGAGGACAGCGCGGGCAAGATCATTGCCGCAAGGATCGCGATGATGGCGATTACCACGAGCAACTCGATGAGCGTGAAGGCGCGTTGTGGATGGCAAAAGCTCGTTTTCATTCAATAGACCGTCCAATCTTCGTTTTTGATTTTATCCACGTGCATGTCAAAGAAAAGCGCCGAGCGCGTTGCCCCGTGCACCGGCGCGATGGCCACATAGGGCGTGCGGTCCGTGCCCAATCGCGTCGGGTCGCCCGTCGCCTCCCAATCCATGTCGGCGGTCGCCCACGCCTCGCTGAGCGGTTTGATCTGCGCGATGGCGGAGAGCTTCATGGACTCATCACCCGTGCTTTGCCAGCCAAACGGGAAGCCCGAAGGTTCCACCAGGACATAGCGTGATACCGCAAAACAATACGCATGGCTGAACGCATCTGATTGCGGATCATATTTTCCGTCCGTGCTTCCCGGCAGGCTTTTTAGATATGCCGGGCACACCATCACTTTGATGAGGTTGGTCGTGTCCCCGACCTGTTCTGGCGCTGGCAACGAGAGATAAGGCGCCAGATAGTAGGACAAATCCTTGTTGAAATCCCTGCCCGCGCCATAAACCGGCAATTGCGTCAGATAAAGCGAGTTCGTTCCACCCGGTGGCAGCTGGTCATCGTGTTCATCCACGAACAACTGGAGCGCCACCCCGACGTTTTTGTAATTGGAAAGACACTGTGTCTGCACCGCCTTTTTCTTGGCGGACGATAACGCCGGCAAAAGAAATGCCGCCAATATCGCAATGATGGCGATGACCACCAGCAGTTCGATCAAGGTGAACGCGCGGCGCTTCATTTCTCCAGTAGATTGAATATGTTATCCAATTCCTCCGGCGAGCCAAATACCGATCCGCCCGCGCTTGGATTCTGGTGCATCTGATCCACCGCATCGTACGCCTCGGAGCTTTTGACGAATTTTGACCCGCCATCCGTGAACAGCACTGTGTATCCCTCGTCTTTCAGATGCGCCGTGTCGATCGGGTCCAGCCGCGTGATGACATCACAGCCGAACAATTTGTGCCCTTCCAGGTCGGTGGTTTTTTGGTAACGCCGCATGTAATCGCCGGCATTGGCGTTTCTCGTGCGCGGATTGAAGAAATAACTGGACCGCACCACGCCCTTGATGTCATCCGTCGTTAACAGCGGCAGGTAATTCTGTTCCGAATAATCACCCGATTGCAACATGGGGCAGAAATAGATCTTCCCATCGCCGACATATTTTTCCGGATACAAATACCCGGCGTTCTGGAAGTGGCACCCGTCCGGTTGTTGGGGTTCCATCGTTAGCTTCCATTTCTTGTGCGTGGCCGTTTCATCGATCCATACGTAACGGCTGAAATGCGATTCCGACATGTTGTTCATCTTGCCATTGTCGCTGTAGGGCGGATAACCGCGCCACGGTGGCAGATATTCGTTGTAATCCCCGGCATACGCCAGCGAGCCCAGGCCCATCTGCTTGAGATTGTTGATGCACCCCACTTTTTTCGCCTTCTCTTTGGATGACGCCAACACCGGCAAAATCAACGCGGCCAGGATCCCGATGATGGCGATCACCACCAGTAATTCGATCAAGGTAAAGCCCCGTTGTCCGCTGCGAATATTCATGGTCTCCTCACCGCCCGTCGTCGCTGTTTGGATAACACCACAACCGGTTCTTGCCTGTTTCCGCCACTTCCTCGTACCACTTGTCCAATTTGATATAGCTCACCGACGCATCAAACGCCGATTGGATCGCCCCCTGATAATGGCGCGCACTCACACCTTCCCGCGGCCAGTTGGCGCCATCGTTGAAATAATACGGCTCGGTCTCGTCCGTTTCCCAGAACGCGCAATCGCCCGGATGCATCGCCGCTAATCTGACCGGCGGATAAGCCATTTTAAGGTAACCGATCACCGCGCCGTTCATGGCGTAACTGGATATCTGCTGCTGGCGTTGCTCCACCTGGCCATCGTGGTCGGACATCCGCGCTTCCTGCGGCCGGTCCATCGGACAAAAATAGACCTGCGCATTTCCCAGCGTGCTCCAAAACAAACCCGTGTTCACCTTGTAACGGTCTGTACCCGTTGCCGAGAGGTCCGGCGTGTAAAGCCAGCCCGCATTCGTGCCGTTGGCATCGGCAAAGCCACCGTTGTCCCAGTTCGGCGGCGGCAGGATATCTTCACTGTCCGACGAGTATGCGTGCAGCGTCAGCATGATTTGTCTTAGATTGTTGATGTCCGTCACCTTGCCTGCGTTGTTCTTGGATCGACTCACCACCGTCAACAACATCGCCGCCAAAATGCTGATGATCGCGATGACCATCAACAATTCGACCAATGTGAAGGCGCGTCTCATTGGAGCGACGGCTCACAGGTCGGCGCGCGAATTTACCTCGTTGGTCCCAAATTGCCACGTCTCCAGTTCGGCGTGGCCATCCGCGAAGCTGGTATCGCCTTTGCCACCGTGCCGCATCGTCAAAACATCGCCCGCATTGGGCATCCAACGGCCATCCTGGATCGCCGTCTGGTCGCCTTCCGGCATGTCATTGGGCGCGAACGACGCCGGTTCTTCCGCCAGCATGATCTTCGCGCCCGGATTTCGCAATTTGCCCAACGCGAACAGGCTTACCGTGGGGTGGTCTACATCGCCCGTGAAGACTGAAGCCATCCCGTAATTGTTATCGCCGTCCAATCCCATTCCCTCCAGGCTCGTCCCATAACCCGTAAAACTATAGCTGTACAGGTAAGGCCCCTGGGCATCGGGCACCTGCGCAAGCCGGGCTTCGTCGGTCGTATCGCGGGGACAGCGCAACAATGCCTTACTGGCACCCGCCAACTGTTGCAGGATAGGGCTTTTCTCCACCGGATGTTGCAGGTCATTGGTCCGCCAATAGATCCAGTCCTCCGGGTGAAAACCATTGAACCGCGAACCCAGCCCCGGAAACGCATCCTCGTTTTCGTGCACATACATCAACATCCCCGTGCCCAACTGCTTCATATTGTTCAGGCACTGCGTCTGGTGCGCCCGCTCCTTGGCCGCGCTCAGCGCCGGCAGGATCAGCGCCGCGAGGATGGCGATGATCGCGATGACCACCAACAGTTCAATCAGTGTAAAGGCGCGACGGGGGTACATGCCTTTACAGACACCGGAAAAGCGGTTTCGTTTCAATGTTTTAATCGTTCCATCACCATCCATAAAGACACCGCTATGGCAAAATTTGTATAATTCACCCATGGCCTCATCGCCGCTGGCCCCATGCCTCAATAATACATGTCCCCTCAGACGCAAAAAGTGACAAAAACCTTCATTCTTATCCTTTAACCTGTGTTTTCGTCACCCATGATTAGCAATGACGCCCGCCACCTTGTCTTAGTCACGCCGAAGGCGTGCCAGAAATTAGCCGGGGGTTGAGCGACCACCGGGAGCGACACCCCCGGAAACCGTTAAAAAAGTCATCCACCCCGGAGGGGTGGCAGAAATCAGAATAACCCGCTCGACACACGGCATTTAAAGAACTATCCCATTTCCTTGTTAACTGCTTCATGCGTCATGCCCGAGCGAATCAAATCAGAGAAAGACATTCGGGTCGGAGATTTCTTCGAGGACTGTGCTTATCACCCGTGTCTTTGTATCGCTGTTGGCGGTGACTGTGATGAAGATGGCGTGGAGGGCATTTCGCTTGTGGATGGAAGTGGTCCGCGCTGTTGTTCAGAACGCCATTGCGGGCTCCGTCTGCTTACCGTTGAGGAAGCTATTCATTGGAAATTTCATGGCCCGGCAGATCAGAAGCTCAAGTTAAAAGACAGGTGGTGGAAATAAGGTCTCCCAGTATGAAACTCACCAACGACAGCTACCTCATCCTGATGGGCACCAAAAATTTCACCGAACGCTACTACCGCGACCAGGACGGCTGGTTAAAAGTCAGCGCGCGCGGACGCAAATTCCGCATGACCGCCGAGCAAGTCCTCAATCATCTCCTCCCCGCCATCGCCGGCCTCAAACCCAACCTCATCCTCAAAGTAGAACATCGTGACTCCTCTTACCAAAAGAGTAAAACAACCCCCTGAGCAATTAGGCTGCGACTGAATATACAAAATCGGTCGTTTGCGGTGTCTATCCAGTAAGGTGAACAGGGTTTTCAACAGGGTCAGGGTCGATGGGGCGGCAGTGGCCAAAAATGCTTGCGGGCACGCATTTACCGTCTTGTTGCTCTTCTTGGTGATGCTTGGCGCCATCGGCTGCGTCAAAAAAGAGACCTTCTATGACGCGGCCTCCACGAACGACCTGAAAAAAGTCGCCGCCATCCTAAAATCCCGTCCTGCATTCGCTACGAGCCACGACGTCCAATCGCCCCTCTTCTATGCGAATAGCAAAGAGATGGTAGAATTACTTTTGGCCAATAAAGCGGACGTGAACGCCACCAACTATGCCGGGCAGACCCCCTTGTTCCGGGCGGCATGGAACGGGAAAAGCGAGCTCGTGGAAGCACTGTTGGCTCGCGGGGCAGATGCAAAGATTACCAGTGAATGGTTTGGCTCTCCTTTGCAGGCAGCGGTGCTGTTGGGTAACGACAGTGCGGCGCATATTGCGGAATTACTCCTGGCTCATGGTGCGGCTGTGAATGCGGTGTCAAAAAATGAGAGTAAAACGCCTTTGCACTGGGCGGCGATGCTTGGGGAGACTGATGTCGTTGCGGTCCTGCTCGCTCATGGCGCATTGGTAGATGCGCGAGACCATCAAGATCGCACGCCTTTGCATCAGGGGGTTTCCCACTCGGATATAGCGAAACTGTTATTGGACAATAAAGCCGATGTGAATGCGAAAGATAAACGAGGCGAAACGCCATTGTTTGGCGCGATACAAAGCGGTCATTTAGACTCCATAGAATTGCTGATAAAGCGTGGTGCGGATGTGACCGCCCGGGATAATGAAGGCAAAACACCTTTGCACATCGTTGCAGAATCGCGAGCATGCGGTCTTTATGTTGTCGACCTGCTGCTGGCCAACAAGGCCGATATTAACGCCCGCGATAACGAGGGAAAAACCCCCTTGCAACGGGCCATCGCTAATCGCAACGACCCGTTCGCATCCTATTTTCGCCAGCATGGCGGCCAGGAATAACCAGTCATTGTATTTCCGGCTCTTTTGGGCCCTGGGGTTAATGCCGGATTGAAATAATCTCATTGGCTATTGTCCCGCTCAAACGCCAGCGGATACGCCGTCCCACCCTGCTTCCACGTTCCTGTCAGTTTGCCATCCTGCAACTTCCCGTCATACGTGCCCGAAATGGTTCTCAATTCCAGATGCACTGTCGGCGCAGTGAACTTCACCACCTGTATCGGGATATCGTTCGCCCCCTGGTCAATGCTGTCCATCGTTCCGCTCAACTTGCCATCCGGCATCTTGGCCACGTGCAATGCCAGGTGCAGCTTCAAGCCCTTGACATCCAGCGAGCCCAGCCAATGCCCGCGCAAATCATTTTCGCCCTCATGCGAAAAATCCTTCTGTGCGTCCGCCACCGATTTTTGCACGTCGATCGTGTGCGGGTCCGTCCGCGTCATCAACAATGGCAATGTCTGCCCCGCTTGCATCCAATTCCCATCGATCACCATCCGCTTCGCATCGAACGTCCCTTCAAATACCCCGCCCACTGAGTTCAACTCCGCCCGTACTGTCGGTTTATCGTAGGTGAAAGATGAGATCACCAGTCCGCTGGCCCCCTGGTCGAGGCTGTCCAATTCCGCGCGAAATGTTCCATCGTCGGCCTCCGATACTTTCAAGGCCAGCCGCAGGGTGCCTTTCCCGGGATGAGTTGCGCCGGTCCAGTAACCCTGCATATCCGAGCCCGGACGCGGCGTGTAGTCGTTTTCGGTGAGCGATTCCGGGACTGCCGTAGGCGTGGCTGTCCGCGTCAACACCAGCGGCACGTGCACCTGATACTGCGACTGATCCCATGTGCCGGACATCTTGGTGGTATCCGCATTAAATTTTCCATTGAATGTCCCCCCTACCGCCGCCGACTCAAATTCGATCGCCGGGAATTTATAATTGATCCGGCTGATCGGGATATCGCCGATGCGCTGGTCAATGCTATCCACGGTGGCGTGATAAACTCCGTCCGCATTCGTGAACTTGAACACCACGCGCAGCTTTACACCCGCCCCAACGTTCACCGAGCCTTCCCACGCTCCCGAGATATCCGGCTTGTGATGCGCCCGGTAGGTTTCCACCGTCACGGTTGCCGTCCCGGCGGCCAGCAATACCACCGCACCCGCCACCAAGGCTGTCTTCGCTTTTGCCCATGCCATAAGTTTCAATCCTCCTTTTATCAGGGTTAAAGTTGACCCGCTCACCAGCGCACCCTTCGCCGTCACTGCTGTGACTGATACCGCCAATCCCACCGGCGCCGCCTGGACGGAATTCGCCGAGACCGCGCTCACGATCACCGCCGTGGAGAGCGTGATGCCGCGTTTCGTGAAAAATTTCCGCAGCTTTTCCACCGCCCGCGCTGTGCGCTTCTTTGCCGCATCCTCACTCGTGCCCAGTGCCGCGCCCACTTCACTCATGCTGCGCCCTTCAAAAAATCGCACCACTACCGCGTCCCGGTCCGCTTGTGGCAGGCCCGCCATCGCTTCATCCAGCAATGGCGATAATTGCTCCCAGCTGGCGTCCGTTGGTTGTTCATTGATAGTGGATTGCATATACGCTTCTTGTTCGCGATTTTGCCGGCGGCGCTGTGCCTTCAAGACGTCTGCGGCCACAAACCGCGCGGTCCGATAAAGCCAGCCGGACAATACCGTTTTCGGGCTCAGTGACGCCGCCTTGCGTGAGAGGATGACGAAGACCGCCTGAGTGATCTCTTCGGCCAGATGCGCGTCCTGCACCTGTCGTAACGCCGCCGAATACACCAGGTTGATGTGGCGCGACACCAGCGTTGCAAAAACTTCGTCCGAATGGTGTGCCGCATACTCCCTCACCAATTCCATGTCAGGCATCATCACCTATTGATGGACGCCTAAGGGAAAAGGGGACAGCTTATTTTTGGCATCAGGAGCGCGGACAGCCTTGCCAGCGGGTTTGAAGTCGGTTTTAACCCCGCATGCTGTCGGCCATCAATCGTTCAAATGAGAAGCCCGCTATTGAAGGTTTACCGCCTCACCTGCGAATCAGCAAGGAAGCGCGAAGAGAAATGGAACTTTCTGACAATCTGTTAACAATCACACGTTAAACGAATCACCGACCCCATCCCATTCGTCATTCGGAATTCGTCATTCTATTTCTTCCTCCGCCCCAATCCGAAGATCAACCAGAGGGCCAGCGCCGTGAGCAACACCAGCCACCACAGATATTTCAAATCCTTCGACCCCATCTCGATGAATTCCATGATCGGTGGAAACAGCAGCGCCAGGACGACGATCAATATGATCCCGCCCAACAATTTAAAAAATAATGCGTATCGCGGATTCATCACTGATTTGCCGGCGTCGCTTCTTGCAACCGGCGTTTCTCCAGGTCCACCATCGGCAACAGGATGCTCGCGCCGGTACCGTTGCCGCCGATCACCAGCGGCGATTTGCCGTCCCATTTCTCCACGATCTGCAAATCAATGAACGCCGGCGTCTGCTTCAACGCTTCGCCGCGGATGTGGATGGATTCCGCATCGCCCTTGGCTTTGATTACTGCTGTGTCCGCCTCGATCTGCGCCTTCTGTTGGGTGAACTTCGCTTTGGCCGCCTCCTGTTCCTGCACCATCTTCGATTCGATGGCTGTTTCCAGTTCCTTGGTCAAATCGATGTTTTGGATCACCACATCCACGATGACGAGAATATCCCCCACTTTGGCCTGGGCTGATTCCAGGGTTTTGATCTTTATCTGTTCACGGTTCTTCACGATCTGCTCGGCGCTTTGCAGCGCGGTCACTTCCTTGAGCGCCTCCTGCACGCGGGGCGCGACCAGGCTGTCAAATGGATCGCCCGCAAATTGTTGGTAGATCCTCACCACCGAAGTTTCCGGAACACGATACAGCACGCGCAACTCGGTCTTCACCTGTTGCAAGTCAGATGAATAGCAATCGGCCGTCAGTTCCCGCGTCTGTTGCCGGATGCTGACCGGGACGATGTGCGTCACGAACGGGGTTTTCCAGCCGAAGCCTTCCCCCTTGAACACCGGCGATACCTTTCCCAGCGTGACCTCCACGCCGCGAAAGCCCGGCTGCACCACGTACGAACTGGTGGACGAGACAATGACCGCAATGATGATCAGTAAACCGATTCCAATCAGCTTAGCCACAGTGTTCGAAGACATAGTTTTTTGCTTCTGGTTGATTTGATTTGAGCCTACCGCTGCAGGGCCGCAATGCAAGCGAACTTGTGCGCACAAACCACCGGAACTTGCCCCTGCCAGGGCAATATCCGCCTCCGGTTTTATCAATGTTTACTCGTATATTTTCAATTCACGCATCTGCTGTGGAAGGATCATAGTCAGGCCATCAGATAGATTCTATCTGCAATGAAAGGTTGATCATGAAACGGATATTCTGGTTGTTGAACATCGTCCTGTTAAGCGGCACGGCGACTTATGCCGGCATGGAAACAAACACACCGCCGGCGCGGATCGGCGTTTATGATTCCCGCGTAGTGGCCATGGTCTATTTCTGGAGCGGACCGGCTCAAAAGGATCTCCAAAAGCAGATGGCTGCCGCTCGGGCCGCGAGACAATCCGGCGATACCAACAGCTTCAACGCACTGGCTGCCGCCCTCCGCGAAAAACAGGCAGACATGCACCGCCAGGTCTTCAGCATCGCGCCCGCAACCGATGCCATGGTTGCTCTCAAAGAACGTCTTCCAATGATTGAAAAAAGTGCGGGCGTGGTCGCGGTGATTTCAAGATGGGATGACGCCGCCCTCAAAGCTTACAAAAATACGGAACAGGTCGATATCACCGATTCACTCGTTTACGAATTCATTGTCCCCACCGAAAAGCAATTGAAGACCATTGAATCCATTAAAACGGCAAAACCAATCCCGCTGGATGAGTGCAACGAACTCATCCGCAAGGACGAGATTTAAAAGGCAGCATTCAAACGCCAATGTCCTCATTCCAAAGCTCCGGTCGGGCCGCGATAAAATCCTTCATCATCTGGATGCACGTCGGGTCTTGCAGTACCTGCACGTTCACCCCTTGTGAGCGGACGTATTCCTCCGGCCCCTGGAACGTCACGTTTTCGCCCACGATGATCCGTGGTATCTTGTACAGCAACGCCGCTCCGCTGCACATCGGACAGGGCGAAAGCGTCGAATACAAAACACATCGCGAATAGACCGCCGACTTCAGCCGCCCGGCGTTTTCCAAACAATTCATCTCCGCGTGATGGATCACGCTGCCGTGTTGCACCCGTTGGTTGTGCCCGCGCCCGATGATCTTTCCATCCAGCACCAGCACCGACCCGATGGGAATGCCGCCCGCCGCCAGGCCTTTCTTCGCCTCCTCCACCGCCGCTTCAAGAAACTTGTCCATGCCGCGATTGAAACAAAGCCCTCCGCGTGGAGCAAGCGCCACATTCATCAGTCTTCCATTGGATGTTCGATGTTGGATGTTGGTTGTTCGATGTTGGTTGTTCGATGTTGGTTGTTCGATGTTGGTTGTTCGATGTTGGTTGTTCGATGTTGGTTGTTCGATGTTGGTTGTTCGATGTTCTCTGTTTTCACTTTTTCCTTGAACCTTCCTGCCATTAAGCGAGCTTGAAGTGGTTAAATGAATTTTCCATCCGCGAAACAGGGCTCCATCACCGGCCCGCAGACCGAGAGCCCGTTGCGCGATCTCGAAGCGATCATCCGTTCCCGCACGCCCCTCATCGCCGTGGAGAGCAACGAAGAACCCCAGGTCGTCCGCTTCATCCGCCAGATCGGCCAAAAACTTCAGGCCAAAGCCTATACCTGGACCGTTACCGACGGCCTCCAGGCGTTTAGTCCCACCGACCAGCCGTTGCAGACCGTGATGAAGTCCCAGGAAGTCCTGAGCTACATCAAATCCTCCGCGACCTACTCCATTTTCGTCCTGCTGGATTTTCATCCGTTCCTGTCGGACACCACCCACGTCCGCCAGCTCAAGGACATCGCGCTTAATTACCACAAACATTACTCCACCGTCGTCATCGTCGGCTACGCGCTGCCCATGCCGGAGGAATTAAAACCCTTCACCGCCTATTTCCGTATGCCGCTGCCCACGCCCGATGAATTGCGTGGCATTGTCTACGACGTCGCCGGCGAATGGGGCCTGCAACACGGCAATCGCGATGTGCAGACCACCAACAAAGCCGTGGACCTGCTCATCCGCAACCTCGCCGGGCTCACCGCCACCGATGCCCGCCGCCTCGCGCTCAAAGCCATCAACGACGACGGCGCCATCTCTGAATTGGACATCCCCGAAGTCATGCGCGCCAAGTGCGAACTCCTCGCGCGCGATTCCCTCCTCTCGTTCGAATACGAGACCGTGAAATTTTCCGACATCGGCGGCATGCACCGCATGCGCCATTGGCTGGAAGTCCGGAAAGATTTTTTCCTGGGCGATTCCGACGTCCAGCTCGATCCTCCGCGCGGATTGCTGTTGCTGGGCGTCCAGGGTTGCGGGAAAAGCCTCTTTGCCAAGGCCGCCGCCGCCATCTTTGGCGTGCCCTTGCTGCGACTGGATTTCGGCATCCTCTACAACAAATATTACGGCGAGACCGAGCGCAACCTGCGCAAAGCCCTCGAGACCGCCGAAGTCATGTCGCCTTGCGTGCTTTGGATGGATGAGATCGAAAAAGGCATCTCCGTGCAGAACGATGACGACGGCCTGTCGCGCCGCATTTTAGGAACGTTCCTCACCTGGATGGCCGAACGGAAAAAGCCCGTGTTCATCGTGGCCACCGCCAACGACATCGAACGCCTCCCGCCCGAGCTGGTCCGCAAAGGCCGTTTCGACGAAATCTTTTTCGTGGACCTGCCTTCCGACGAAAATCGTCGTGACATCCTTACGATTCACCTTAAAAAACGCCGGCTCGACCCCGCGCAATTTGATTTGGATGCGCTCGTAAAGGCCACGAATGGTTTTTCCGGATCGGAAATCGAGCAGGCCATCGTTTCCTCGCTCTACAGCTCGCACTCCATGGGCCACGATCTCGTTCAGGCCGACTTGCTCGAAGAGATCAAACAGACCCGCCCGCTCTCCGTCGTCATGGCCGAAAAAGTCCACGCCCTCCGCGACTGGGCCTCCAACCGCACCGTCCCCTGCGATTGATTTTTAGCGCATTGGATGTTGAATGTTCGATGTTGGTTGTTGGATGTTTTTTATTCTTCATTTCTCTTTCCTCACATTTGAAACATCGCCCCGTCCCCTGCGACTAATCTTTCAGTTGTAGCGGCGGTCTATGACCGCCGGACTTTTCCCAAACGAGCTACTAATTTTTGCTCGGATTAACTTGGATTGAGTCGGATTGAGTCGGATTGAGTCGGCTCACACCTGTGCTTCCCCCAACATTTCCTCTTCGTCCTCAAATCCCTTTTCCGATCGGCCATTGGAATTTGACCTTTGGATTTTGGAATTTCCCCCAGGTGCGCTGTCAACCCCCCCACAAAGTGGTTGGACCACAATTCGCGAAGTGAACAACTCTTATGGGCATCTGACTGGTGGCGGGCTTGGGAAGCCAATTGGTTGGAATCGGCCTGAATTCATCATCTTCCTCCTCGTCCTCGAATCCCCTCTTCCGGTCGGCGATTGGAATTGGAACCTTTGGATTTTGCGCCCTGTGCGCCGTCACCCCCCGCAAACTACCCTGAATTGGTTGGAATCGGTCAGGATTGAGGTGTGGCGAGGCTACTGACCAGCCGTTCCTGTAGCGGTGGGCATCCTGCCCGCCGTAGAGCCGCGGCTTCCAGCCCGGCGGAAACCCGACTTCTCAAAATAAAAAAATACCTCAATTTGGCTAAATTTACCTCATCTCAAGCTCAGCCCCGATCCGCTTTCAGCCGTTATTTACGTCACTATCGTCACTATTGTCATTAACGTCATCAGAGCCAGGGCGTGCAGTACCCTGCGCACCGCGCACCGTCCCCCATCCTGTCCGCCATAGCCTCTTTGGCGACGGTGGAAGCTTGCGAAGGAGGATTCCGCATCGTGCTACGCAGAGCGCGCAACCCCTTTTCCCATTTAACCAGTTAACTTTTTAACTGACTTAACCGATTACCATATTTCAATTGTCAAAGAACTAACCACAAAAATACACAAAAGACAAATATTGTCAAATAAAATTCTCACCCCTGTAGCGCACAAGGTCACAAGTGCCTTCCCCGTATGGAGTTCTGCCTTCAGGCGGTTCCGGCCGGTCTTTGGACTGCGGTGGCATGACACCGCTTTGTATAGCGAGACACGTCTCGCAGTATCCCCTGTAGCGCACGAGGTCACAAGTGCCTTTCCCATTTACCCCAACGTGGCGGATCATGCATCGCCTTCGCCCTCGACCCGTCCACCCCATCTTGCTTTAACCCGAAACTCCAAACACGACCACGGTTCACTCAGTGATCATCTCTTGTGGGGCAACTGACTCGTGGGGCTTGGGAAGCCAAACCCGAAACACAGTCCCGTCCCCCTCGCCCCAGCGGGAATTGTTTTAAAAGGAAATGGGCCAGCTTATAATCGGGCGGAACATAGCAAGTCCAGGCACCCAGCATAATTCCAAAAGCCAACTGCATACCTCCATTCCGGTCTCTTGGCCACTCATGACTGGCGCTTTTGAGAAATGAAATGTCAAACGTTGACGCTGAGGTTAAGTTAACATTCAATAGACGTATGGCTGCCGCTCGACAGATTTTAGAACTGCTTAAAAGTCACGTGGCGGGTGACGAAGATCGCTTCCGCACTGCAGCCCTTCAACTCGCTGCCAACGAAGCTCGCCAGGGACATCAAGACTTAGCACAGGAAATCCAACGGTTGGTTGCTCGACTAAATGATTCGGCTTATTCGGAAACAGTAAAACAGGATGTTAATTCTGTACCTTTTTTTCGCCCCCAAGGCGATTTGGCCGGCTTGTTGGAACTGGTTCAACCAGCCGTTGGTTTGAACCAGTTAGTTCTAATGCCAGATTTAGCTTCTCGGTTGAACAGGGTGGTAAAAGAGCAAAGACAATATGCCCGCCTTCTTGAGCACGGTTTGCGCCCTAGACAAAAACTTTTATTACTCGGTCCTCCCGGGTGCGGGAAAACAATGACTGCTCATGCACTAGCGCATGAACTTGGCTTACCACTTTTTATTTTGCGATTGGATGCGTTATTCACAAAATATCTTGGGGAGACGGCGAGCAAGCTTAGGCAAGTATTTGAAGCGGTCGAGCAACAGCGCGCAGTATTTCTTTTTGACGAATTTGATTCTCTTGGTCTAGCGCGCGGTTCGCAACACGATGTGGCTGAAATGCGACGTGTATTGAATAGTTTTCTAGTGTTCATCGATAATCTACGCGGACATAGTCTCGTAGTGGCAGCTTCAAATCACCCCGAGGCATTGGACTCAGCTTTGTTTCGCAGATTTGATGACATAATTGAATATTCAATGCCAACAACAGAAGAACTGCTACAAGTATTCCAGCAACGTCTAACTGGTGAAAATACGCGCGGCGTTGATTGGGCCAGAGTTGTAAGTGCAGCCGCGAAATTGAGCTTTGCGGAAGCCGTGCGTAGCTCAGATGATGCTGTCAAAGAGCGCTTAATTGAAAAGAAAACCCAAATAACAACTCAATTGTTGATAAAGGCGATTAGTGACCGTTGGAAAACGGGCCGGCCAGGGAAAACCCCGAAGAAATGAAGTCTGACGATAAACTAGCAAAACGTCTTCTTTCAGTGGATAAATTCCACCGAGCGGCTCCTTATAAATCTCACAAAACTTTTAAACCGCCGCCTGTGCCATCACGCGCCGACACGGCAGCACACGGAAATGCGCTCATAAAACAAGTAACGAAGCTCCAACAGGATTATACAAGTTTATCAAAAAGTTGGGAAGGGCGTGAAGAAATCCAGGCGCGCGGTTTAATTATTGAAATCGAAAGCGCTCCGAATGTCGAAATTGAGGTTTCGCGTTTTGAAAATGAAGGTTTGGAACTGCTTAACGAAAGAGATTCGCGAAATGCTGGAGGTCAGATAATTACTCGCCAGACATGGTTTGTGCCAGATGGAAAATTAGGAATCATCGCCGGCATCTTAAACGAGTACTTAAACAAAACCCGCAAAAATAAAAGAGGCGAAGTTCTCCCTGTTTATCGCAGTCTGGTAGATTCTATCGAGCGTATAGGTCGCGCAGTTACGGAACAGCTTTGGACTGAGCGCGAGGAACCTTTTCCCCTGAATCAAAATCTTTGGTTCGAAATTTGGCTTCGTGCGGGCACAACGGCGGCAGAGCGTGAAAGTATCCTTACTCAATTTCGGTTTCTTTGCCAAAAAGTGGGTTTGCAAGTTGGACAAGGCCGAATTGATCTACCAGAACATACCATCGTAGTTGTAAATGGAAACGGATCTGCATTTGAAGCGGATCTGGCTATTTTGAATTGCATTGCAGAGATTCGTAAGGGCCGAGATTACGCCGATTTTTTTACAGGTTTGACCACTCCTGAACAAACACACCTGGCAAAAGAGTTGTCGGAACGGACAAAACTGGCCCCTGCTGATGCTCCGTTCGTATGCATTTTGGATACCGGAATTAATCGCGGCCATCCACTTTTGGAGGGACTAATTCCTGAAGGTAATAACTTGACGATAAAAGAAGGATGGAGCGCGGCAGATGATGATGACCATGGAACTGGCATGGCTAGTTTGTGTCTCTACGGAAATTTGTCGGACGTTTTAAAAAAAGAAGGCCCCATTGAAGTTCCAATTCATGTGGAAGGGATGAAGATCGTCCCTCCGCCGGAAGCCCGCGGTGCAGATGAAAAACTTGCCGGTTATTGGAATCGTCGTGCTTGAGCAATGGCGTGCGCTGCTTTATCTGGCCGCGGTGCTCGGGACGACGCTCTTTCTCGGCGTGCAGCCAAAGCGATGGGGGCGCGTCGTGCGGGGAGTTTTCGCCCGCCAATTCTTTTCCTTTGGTGTCGAATCGGTCCGCTTCATTCTCATCTTGGCCGTGTTGGTCGGAGTTTCCGTCGTGGTTCAACTGGAGATCTGGACCGGACGGCTCGGGCAGTCGCAGAAGCTGGGGCCATTGCTCGTCGTCGTTGTCGCGCGGGAACTGGGGCCGCTCTTCGCCAACTTTGTCCTCATCGTGCGGGGTGGCAGCGCCATCGCGACCGAATTGGGTGTGATGAAAGTCGGTGGCGAGGTGCGCGTGCTCGAGGCCCAGGGCCTGCAACCCCTCCTGTTTCTCGTGATGCCGCGCGTGCTCGCGCTGGCCGTTTCGGCGTTTTGCCTGACGGTGATTTTCGTGTTTGTCGCCTTTGCCAGCGGTTACGCCTTCAGCGTGTTCTTTGGCCACACCAGCCTCAACCCGGCGATGTTTCTCATCACTGTTTTCAAAGCCGTGCATCCTTTCGATGCCATTGGATTTCTGGTGAAATGCCTCCTGCCGGCCCTGTTGACCGGGGTGATTTGTTCCACGGAAGGACTGAGTGTCGAAGGAGGAGTCATGCAAGTGCCGGTGGCTGCCAAGCGCGCGCTGGCCAGGTCGCTGTTCGCCTTGTTTGTTACCTCAGCAATTGTTTCGTTGCTGGCCTACTCATAATTTCAACAACCACGCATGGAACCTGCCTCCGCCATTCTGAAATTCAACGACGTGACCATTGAGTCCGGTCAGTATTACGAAACCGGATTGTGGAGCAGTTCCTTCGAACTCAATCCGGGCGAACTGTTGCTCGTCCGGATCGAACGTGAAAATGAACGGCTGCCACTGATGGATGCCACCGAAGGCCTCGTAGCGCCAACCCAGGGAACGGTTACGTTTCTGGGTGAAGATTGGCAGCGCATGTCGGCCGACCACGCGGCCGCCCAACGCGGCCAGATCGGACGCCTGTTTGAAGACGAAGGATGGGTGAGCGATCTGGATGTGGACGAGAACATCATGCTGGCACAGTGCCACCACACCTCGCGGACCGAGCAGGACATCCTGGAGGAAGCCCTGCAATTGGCCCGCGTCTTCGGTCTGCCGGGCCTGCCGCGCGGCCGGCCCGGAATGATGCGGCGGTGGGACTTGCGCAAGGCAGCCTGCATTCGCGCGTTCCTGGGCCAACCTGGCCTCGTCATTCTGGAACAGCCGGTGCATGGCGTTTACGCCGATCTCATCGCTCCCCTCGTTAATGCGGCTCAAGCGGCACGCAGACGCGGCGCGGCGGTGCTCTGGACCATCGTTGACCCGAAGATCTGGAACCATTCCGGCATTCGCGCAACCTCCCGGGCAAGAATGTTCGGCCCGGAACTGCGTGTGTTGAAAACAGAATAACAGTAAGCTCTTTTGGAAGCACCGATGGAAAAGCGATTCAAATTCCGTAACGTTAACGAACTGAACGGCCTCCTCGTTTTGGGAGTCCTGGCGCTCGTCCTGGCGGGGGTTTTCTTCAGCGGGCATTCGCAGCGGTGGTTCTCCCGCAAATTCTCCTTCGACATTCTGTTGCCGGAAGAAGGGGCCTCGGGTTTGCGGACCGGCGCGGACGTGTTCATCCTCGGCGTGCAGGCCGGCCTGGTGGATGACATCAGCGTAGGCGATGACGGGCGCATGCGGGCACATGTAAAGATCCGGCGCGACTTCGCGCGGTTTGTGTGCACGGATTCATCGGCGTCCATCAAGAAAGTTTTTGACGTGGCGGGTGATTCGTACATCGAGATCACGCGCGGCACCCGGGCGCCCCTGGCTGACCACAACCCCCAGATCGGCTGCCTGCCCTCCGAAGATTCTTTTGGCCGGATGGAGCACATGCTCGCTGATTTGCATTCGGAATTATTGCCGGTCGTGAAAAAAGCCGGCGTGGGCCTGGATGAATGGACCCAACTGGGCGGGGATTTGCGGCAGAACGTGGAACAGTTGCACGAGCTTATCGCGCAGCTCCATACTCTCGCGGCCGATCTGGAACAAGGCAAAGGCACTGCCGGGAAGCTCATCACCGACTCCGCCTTGGCGGACGATGCGCAGAAGCTCCTGGCCCGGGCGAACGAAACCATGAGTGAGTTGCAGGTGGTCGTGACCAATCTCAACAGCGCAGTGACAAACGTCCAGCAGGGCACCGTCCGGCTCCCGGAAATCACCGATGCCGTGGCCAATGAAGCGAAGGACCTGCCCGGTTTGGTGCTACAAACTCAATCCTCCATGCGGGAACTGGAACGACTCATTGAAGCGGCGCAACATACCTGGCTTCTGCGCAAATACGTCAACCAAACGAATCCGCCTCGGATTCTTCTCTCACCACCCTCACGCAACTAGACGCATGATTGTTCAAGCAGACATTCTGGCCGCGAGCATTCTCATTGTTGACGATCTCGAGGCCAATGTCCTGCTGCTTGAGCGGATGTTGCGCGGTGCCGGTTATTCCTCCGTCTCATCTACCAGTGATCCGCAACGGGTCTGCGAACTCCACCGCCAAAACCGTTATTCCTTGATCATCCTGGATCTGCAGATGCCGGTCATGGATGGATTCCAGGTGATGGAAGGATTGAAGGAGATCGAAACGGACGGCTACCTGCCGGTGCTGGTCATCACCGCTCAACCGGATCACAAGCTGCGCGCCTTGCAAGCCGGGGCGAGGGATTTCGTCAGCAAACCGTTCGATCTCGCGGAGGTGTTGATGCGCGTCCGCAACTTGCTCGAGGTCCGTCTGTTGCATTTGGAAACGAAGAAACTTTATGACCGGGTGGCGGCTGAGCAGAAGGTGTCCGAGCGGCTCCTGCTGAATGCGCTGCCCCAGGCCATTGTGGAAAGGTTGAAGGCGCGGCCGGAAGTCACCGCCAATGGCTTTCCCGAAATCATCGCCGATGGTTTTGCTGAAGCGACGATTCTCTTTGCCGGGCTACACGACTTTTCCCGCCTTACCGAACGCATGCCGGCCGCGGAGGTGGTCAGGCTCCTCAATCGGATCTATTCCAGCTTCGATGGGATTGTTCAGAAGTTGGGCCTGGAGAAAATCAAGATCATCGGCGAATCGTACATGATCGCCGCGGGCGTGCCCCTCCCGCGTCCCGACCACGCTGAAGCCATCGCCGAAGCTGCCCTGGCGTTACAGCAGGAAATCGCGCGATTCGATGCGCTCAATGAAGAAACCTTCAGCCTGCGTATCGGCATCAACACGGGCCCGGTGGTGGCCGGCGTCATCGGCCAGACCAAATTCAGCTACGACGTCTGGGGTGAAACCGTTAACACCGCCTGGCATATGGAAATCTATGGCGCGCCGGGCCACATACAGGTCAACGAGACTACCTATGCCAGACTGTGCGACAAATATCTGTTTGAAGATCGGGGCGAGTTTTTTGTGAAGGACAAAGGCGAGCTGAGGACGTATTTTCTGAAGGGACGAAAACAGATTCCTTGTGTTAAACCTTCCGTCTCTCGTCTTTAGCCTTCAGCCTTGAGCCTTTAGCATTCTCCCCACTTGACACATCGCACCTGAAACGTCCTATTAACCCCATGAGCAAAGTCCGCAAACTCCTCCACACGCGCTACCGCGTGAACGACCTCGAACGCACCGTTAAATTTTACAAAGACATCCTCGGCCTCGAGGAGCTGCGCCGCCACAAATCTCCGCGCGGCTCCGAACTCGCCTTCCTCAAAGCCCCCGAGAGCGACGAGCAGATCGAGATCACCCATTTCCCCGGCAGCGGCCCCGTGCAGGTCCAACCCGACCTCACCCATCTCGCCTTTGAAGTGGACAGCCTCGAAGAATTCGCCAAACACCTCGCGAAGCACGGCCTGAAATATTCCGACGGCCCCACCACGACGTCGACCGGGACGGTCTTTGCTTTTATCGACGCGCCCGAGGGCTATGAAATAGAGCTCATCCAAAAAAAATCCGACTGATGCAATCGCACTTTGAACCATGAACCGGAGTCACTCTTTCGCATACACTGTCACCGGCAAACGATTCTCCCTCTCCTTGGGGACCACGGTTCGCGCCGCGAACGTCTCTTGTGGGGCCACTGACTTGTGGCGGGCTTGGGAAGCCCACAGGGCCGGGGTGAGGGCGAGCGTCATATCTAACTATTCTTCTCCGCGAAGCATGGAGATGGGTCCACTTACTCGTGTCTTCCGGTTGAAGTTTGGAATTTGGTATTTCTCTGGTGCTTGGTGCTTGGATGCTGCTTCTGAGTCCCGTCTCCGCGGGATTGGAGCTTCTACATGATTTTCCGCGCGCGCCAATTCTCGTTCACCTTTCCTCGCCCGGCGCTCGTCATGGGCATCGTCAACGTGACGCCGGATTCATTTTCCGACGGCGGAAAATTTTTCAACGCCGCCGCCGCTGTTGAGCATGCGTTGCAACTCATCGCGCAAGGCGCAGAAATCCTCGATATCGGCGGCGAATCCACCCGCCCCCACGCCACGCCCGTCAGTGAATCCGAAGAACGGCGTCGCGTCATTCCCGTCATCGAACAGCTCGCATCGCAGGTAAAGATTCCGCTGTCCATCGATACCATGAAGCCCGCCGTCGCCCGCGCTGCTTTGCAGGCCGGTGCCAGCATCGTCAACGATGTCGGCGCGAACCGTTCCGATGGTGGTGAGATGTGGCGTACCGTTGCGGAATCCGGCGCGGGTTATGTCGTTATGCACATGCAAGGCACGCCCCAGACGATGTCCGCCAACCCGGTTTATACCGACGTCGTCCGCGAGGTCGGTGAATTTTTCACCGATCGCTTGAAACTTTTGAACGCCAACGGCGTTACCGCTGACCAGGTGGTACTCGATGTCGGTATTGGTTTTGGCAAAACGCTGGAGCACAATCTGCGATTGCTCGGGGCCTTGCGCGCCTTCGCCCGGTTCGGGCGGCCGTTGTTGCTGGGCGTCTCCCGCAAATCGTTCATCGAAAAATTACTTGGAAATGTAACGTCACGGTTGCCCGCATCGCTGGCGTGTGCCAGCATGGCAGTGACAGACGGCGTGCAGATGGTCCGCGCACATGACGTCGCGGAAACCGTCCAGGCGATTCGCATGGCCGAGGCGATTTTGGCCCACAAAATAGAATGATTTGGCAATTCGCATACGAAAACTGGCGAAATGGATTGGAGATCCTGATCCTGAGCGTCGGGATTTATTTTGCCTTCCGCTTCCTGCGCGGCACGCGCGGTGCGCCCGTCGTCACCGGTTTTCTCGTCGTGCTCGTCACGCTGGCCCTCGTCACTTATTTGCTTCAGTTGCAGGAACTGCAATGGATCCTCGGCGCCTTTTCCGCCTTCTTCGCCGTCGCGGTCGTCGTCATCTTTCAACCCGAACTCCGCCGCATGCTCGCCGAACTCGGCAACCTCCCGCTTTTCACCACGTCGCATGAACAGCGTGAGAGCATTGAGGTTGTCATCCAGACCGTCGAACGCCTCGCCGATGTCCGCATCGGTGCGCTCATCGCCATGGAACAAAGCATCCAGCTCCAGGAAGTCGTTGAATCCGGCGTGCCCGTCGATTGCGAGGCCACGCCCGAAATGCTCGAAACCATTTTCTTTCCGAACAACGCCATCCACGATGGCGGTGTCATCATGAAAGGTGACCGCATCGCCTATGCCGCCTGTATCTTTCCGCTCACCCAGCGCGCCGACCTTAGCAAATCCCTGGGCACCCGCCACCGCGCGGCCATCGGCCTCAGCGAAGAGACCGATGCCGTGGTTGTCGCCGTGTCCGAAGAGACGGGTTCGATTTCGTATGCCTACAAAGGCAAACTGACTCGGGGTGTGAGCATCGAAGAACTCCGCGCATTCCTGACCTCGGTGCTCGTGACGCCCGCGAAATCCCGCAACTGGATCGCCTGGGTCCGCCCGTTCACGTCCGACCGCATGCAACCCGGACCGGCGGTCGTCGAAAAATCCCATCCGCCGGTGGTTAAAAAATCGGAAGCGAAATGATTTCACTCATCCGCAATCTGTTCATCCGCGACTTCTGGCTGAAATTGTTCTCGCTGGTCCTCGCGGTATTGATCTGGAAGATCGTCTCGCTGGCCATCCGCCATGAAGTGTCGCCGGTGAATGCTTTTTCGGGCGTAGAGCGCAGCTTCACCAACGTGCAGGTGTTCGTCATGTCAGCCGCGCAGGACATGCGCAGCTTCAAGATCGATCCTACCACCGTCGAAGTTTTTGTTCGCGTCGACGCTGACAAAGTCCCGAACCTCACCGCTGACGACATCCATGCGGTCGTGGATCTGACCGGCGTTGAATCCGCCCGCGGCCTGCGGCAGCAGATCCGCGTCACCACTCCGGCAGACGTCACCTTCGTTCGCGCCGTCCCCGACCAGGTCGACGTCATCGTCCCGCCGAAAAAGTAACAATTCCAACATCCATGTAGATTGCATCGTGAAAATGTTCAAGTGACATCCGATGCTGTTTCCCTCGCCCCGCCCAACGGGGAGAGGGATTAAGGGTGAGGGGTCTAATGGCTCGATTCCTTGATTCATATTCGTTGAGAGGATTTGCTAACAAAGATTGACGTCGCTTTCCGGTGATGCTGTCCTGTTCGTTACCGATGCGGCCCTGACCGCGCTTTTCAATGAATTCAATAAAGAAAATCTTTGGGACTGATGGCGTTCGCGGAACTGCGAACATTGAACCTGTCACCGCGGAAACCGCCCTCAAGCTTGGTCGCGCCGCCGCGCATGTCTTCAAGAACCTCGAAACCCAGTCGCGCGGTCGCGGCAAACACAAGATCGTCATCGGCAAAGACACGCGCCTCTCCGGCTACATGCTCGAGAACGCCATTTCCTCCGGTATCCTGTCCATGGGCGTGGATGTGTTGTTCATCGGCCCGCTGCCCACGCCCGGCGTGGCCTACGTGACGCGCAGTTTGCGCGCCGATGCCGGCATCGTCATCACCGCCTCCCACAATCCTTATGCCGACAACGGCATCAAATTTTTCCGCGCGGATGGTTATAAGCTCGACGACAAGATCGAGAACCAGATCGAAAATCTCGTTTTCAGCGACCAGATTGAAAAGATCCGCCCCAGCGCCGCCGAAATCGGCAAGGCTGTCCGCATTGACGACGCTCTCGGCCGCTACATCGAATTCGCCAAGAGCAGTTTTCCGCGCGGCATGACGCTGGAAGGCATGCGCATCGTCGTGGATTGCGCGAACGGTGCCGCCTACAAAGCCACTCCCTGCGTCCTCCGCGAACTGGGTGCGGAGGTCATCGTCTACGGCAATCACCCGGACGGGACCAATATCAACCAAGACTGTGGCTCGATGTATCCCGAGACGCTTTGCAAAAAAGTGGTCGAGCACAAGGCGCACGTGGGCATCGCGCATGACGGCGATGCTGACCGCGTATTGCTCTGTGACGAACGCGGTCAATTGATCGACGGCGACGACATCATGGCCATCGCCGCGCTGGACATGCTCGCGGAAAAAACCCTGGAAGTGAAAACGCTGGTTGCCACCGTGATGAGCAACGCTGGCCTGGAAGCCGCCCTCAAGCAGGCCGGGGGGAGAATCATCCGCACCGCTGTGGGCGACCGGAATGTCATCGACGAGATGTTGCGCGGCGATTTCAACTTCGGCGGCGAGCAGAGCGGCCATTTGATTTTCCGCGATTACGGCAGCACGGGTGACGGCCTCGTCGCGGCCCTGCAAATCCTTCGCATCATGCGTTCCAAGCAGGCTCCATTGTCGAAACTCGCCAAATGCTGGACGCGGTTTCCCCAATTGGTGACGAACGTCATTGTGCGCGAGAAAAAACCATTCGACGAATTGGACGGCGTGATGAAGCTCGTCGCCACTGCGGAAAAGGACCTGAAAGCGCAGGGCGGTCGTCTTCTGCTGCGTTATTCGGGCACCGAACCCAAGGCGCGCCTGCTGGTGGAAGGCCGCGATGCCGCTTTGCTCAAGCAATGGTCGCAAAAGATTTGCGTCGCCATCCAGAAGCAGATCGGGAAATAGCCATGCCCTCGCCCGTCGCGGTCAGCATTCATCCCAGCCAGTTTCCCGAGGCGATCCAGAAAGAACTGCTTCGTTCGCTGCGCTTGCGCCGCATCAATCATAAATTCCATTACGACAGCGTGAGACAAACGCAAAAGTGGCTCGCCTTGCATCGCGCCTATTCGCCGTCGCAAAAAGACGGCAGCACTGAGCGGGCCTATGCCAGCGCTTTTGCCTTTGCCGCCAAAACCGCGACCACCAGGCGGATTCAGGTGGTAAGCTTGTGTTGCGGCGATGGTGCTAAAGAAAAGAAACTGATCCGCAGGCTGAAAGCCGGGAGAAGAAAAATTTCCTACGTGCCGTCCGATAGCAGCCTGGTCATGGCCCTGACCGCCCATCGCGCGGCGTTGCGGTTCGTTCCCGCCTCAGCTTGTCATCCCCTGGTTTGCGACCTGCAAGCGACTGCGGATTTGCCGGAAGTATTGAAACAATTCGGTCTGGTCGGACAAAGATTGGTAACTTTTTTCGGCACCATCCACAATTATCCGCCGCCGCTCATCGCTGCCCGGCTGGCTGCCATGCTTGGCAGGGGAGATTTACTTTTGGTCGGGGCCAACATGGCGCCTGCGGAAAATTATCCGCGCGCCGTACGCCACATCGCCAAACAATATGACAACGCGTTCACCCATGATTGGCTTTGCACATTATTGTTCGACCTCGGCATCACGGCCCGCGATGGCAAACCAGAAACCGTGGTCGAACGTTGCCCCCATCGCAGTGGCCTCTTACGTATTGCGATCTATTTTCGTTTCTCGCGCCCCTGCTCAGTGAAGGTCGGTGAAGAAAGTATTCATTTTCGGTCAGGACAAAGGATTCGTTTATTTTTTTCTTACCGTTACACGCCGGAACTTTTAACAAACCTCTTTCGCAAGTGTGGAATCAGCGTGCTGGAGCGATGGATTTCTTCGACCGGCGAAGAAGGCGTGTTCCTTTGCCGCCGCGCTAAGCGCTAGAATGTCTTGAGCGTATCCAACACCGCCTTGATGCGCGGGACTTCATGCGTGCGGAACAGGTCGGTTTTCCCCAGCGCGGCCAGTACGGCAAAGAATGGTTCCGCGCACCGCACTTCCTCGCCGAAAAACTCGAACGCATGCGGCAACGCATGGCAAATGGGATAACCCAGCTCACGCAGGCGAAACGTATTCAGAAAAACATTCATCTGGTGACGCACGCGCACCGCGCTGTCCTGCAGGTTGCGGTAATAAAAGCCTAGGCCCGGGTCGATGAAGATTTTTTGCACACCGGCTTTCTGCGCCGTCTCGATCTGCCGCGCAAAATAATCGCGCATCATCGGGATGGGATCAGCACTCAGGTCAAAATCACCGACCTCCCGCACATTCTTCCCTTGCACATAACAGATGATGACCGCCGCCTCGTGCGCCGCGACTATCTTGAACATCTCCTGCGAGGCATCAGTGCCCGTAAGGTTTAAGACATTTGCGCCCGCTTCCAGACAGGCTTTGGCCACGGCGGGTGAATAGGTTTCTGCCGACACCAGAATCTTTTCCGTACGCAAGCCGCGGATGACCGGCAGCAATTTGGAATTTTGCAGCGCATCATCCGCCCGCGCTGCATGGGCCAGCGTGGATTCCGCGCCCACATCGACGATGGCCGCCCCTTGCGTCACGAGAGTTTTCCCGCGCTGGATCGCCGCCTCCGCCGTCAGGCAAACGCTTTCCCGATACCATGAATCCGCCGAAAGATTCACTACGCCCATCACCGCCGGGTGCGAATTGAATTTGAATTCGCGTCCGCCGATGGAAAATTCCTTCACCCGCGCCGATGCCGCCGCGCGATGTTTTTCAAGCAATCCAGCCAGATGTTCCAGAGTGAGCACGCGGATGAATCGTAAGTCTTAAATGCAAAATGGTAAAGGAAAGTGGCGCGCCCGCCGCGATTCGAACGCGGGACCACCTGCTTAGAAGGCAGGTGCTCTATCCAACTGAGCTACGGGCGCCCGATGCGGAACATTAATGGGCGTCGTCCATTCGCGCAAGCGGCTTCCCGATGTCCGGAGTGCGAGACAGCGGTTTCCCGGGCACGAACACAAACGCCACCGCCGCCAAAATGCACAGGAACGCCGCCACGTGGTTCCACCGGATCTTCTCCCCGAGATAGATCATCGCAAAGGCGCAAAAGACCGCCAGCGTGATGATCTCCTGGATGACCTTCAGTTGCGTCGCCGTATAGACCGAGTTGCCCCACCGGTTGGCCGGCACCTGCAGGCAGTATTCAAAAAACGCGATGCCCCAACTGACCAGGATGACGACGAGCAACGGCTTGTCCTTGAACTTCAGGTGACCGTACCACGCGATCGTCATGAAGATGTTGGAGCAGGTGAGCAGCACGATGGGCAGCCAGCGGGATGAGGTATAATCCATGCCACAGAAAATGATTCCACCCGCCAACCGTGTCAAATTGGAATGCAATCGCTACAGCCTCCGTCAAAGGCGCACCCAGTTATCTGGCACTACCGCATTACTCATGAGTTCATAAGACCGCTGCCACAGTTTGGGCGCGACCACGATTTTGTCCTGCTGCTTGGCGAGCCACGCCGTCCACCAGCTGAACGAGCTGTTGGAGATGACAAAATGCCGGCAGTTCATCATCAGGCGAAAATCCTCCAGGTCGCTGCGCGAAGCATTGCCTGACACAACTACCAGGTTATCCGCCGGTGGAAAGTTGCTTTGAACCCATTCCGGCTCGTCAGAAAACAGGAAAAACTTCGCGCCCGGAACCCGCGCGCCGATGTAAGCCATGCCCCTTTGATAATAATTGAGGTCGCAGATCGCATGTCGTTCCCGGCCGATTTCAGTTGAAAGATAATCTCCGCGCCGGATGTGGACACAGACGGATATTTCCTCGTTCAGGCGTGCTAACAGCGGTGCGAGGTGGGAACTGGCCGGTTCGCGAAAGGTTAACTCCCCCCGCAACGGCACGCGTATATCCGCAAAATAACGTTCACATTGCCAATAGCCATCCAGATACAGGTTGCGTCCTTTGTGCCGCAGCGTTTCATCAAAGCCGCGCTCCTTGTCCAATTCAAAGCGGATGATTCCACTGATGTGGGTCAGGGCGCGCACGGGGGTGAACCGGTGCCGCCTTAATTGCCGGATCCAATATTTCGTTCGCTCGCTGAGTTTGGGCGCTGTGATGTTGAACTTATCGAGGTGATACTTTCTGATATGTGCCCGCGAGTACCGGCCCGTGTCCTCGTAAAACGAAGTGTCCAACATCAACTCCGTGCCCAAGTGCTGCGCCAGACCCCGCCCCGCCGCATATTGGAATAGTTGATTGCCCAGACCTTCTTTGATTTTTACGATGACCATTACATCCGCACCGGAATATTCTTCCTCGCCAAAAATTCCTTCACATCGCGCACCGTGTAAGTCCCAAAATGAAAAATGCTCGCCGCGAGGACCGCATCCGCTTTGCCTTCGAGCAACACCGCCGCCATGTGCACCAGCGTGCCCGCGCCACCGCTGGCCACCACCGGCACGCCCACGGATTCACTCACGCGCCGGGTGATGACCAGGTCAAACCCCGCCTTCGTGCCATCTGCGTCAATCGAGTTCAAAACGATCTCGCCCGCGCCCAGCGACACCGCGCGCTTCGCCCATTCAATCGCGTCCAGCCCGGTATCTTTGCGACCGCCGTGCGAGAACACGCCCCACTTGTCCGGCGCGGTCTTTTTGGCATCGATGGAGACCACGATGCACTGGCTGCCGAACTTTTCCGCGCCCTGCCGGATGAGGTCGGGATTCGCCAACGCGCTGGAGTTGATGCTGATCTTGTCTGCGCCCGCCCGCAGCATCGTGTACATGTCATCCACCGATTTGATGCCGCCCCCGACCGTCAGCGGCATGAAACACTGGTCCGCCGCGCGCTCGATCACATCCACCATCGTGGCCCGGCCGTGCGCGCTCGCCGTGATATCGAAGAACACCATCTCGTCCGCGCCCTGGTCGTTGTAGCGCAACGCCAGTTCCACCGGGTCGCCCACATTGCGCAGTTCGCCCGCCTCGGCTTTGCCGAATTGCACGCCGCGGGTCACGTGACCGTCGTGCACATCCAGGCACGGAATGACTCGTTTGGCCATCATCGCGCAATAGTTGAACGATTTAACCTGCCTGAATCAACCTTCTTCCGCGTCGACAGTATCCTGATTTGCCGCGATGCCCTCGCTCGCATCAGCGGGACCTCGAGGAAAATCGAGGATGAGGACGAGGACGAGGAGGCTGTGTGCATCACACCGCTGATACCTGACGCTTGGCACCCGACACCTGTCACCTTCCCGCCTTTCACCCGCCATTTATCCGATTTTGGCGAAAACTTACCCTTTGTTGAATCGCGCTTGGCGGCCTGCAATTTCCAGCGTAAGTTCGAAACGTACCAACAGCTTTTCATGGATGACATGAACTTTCGACTCCTCCAGTTATGAAAGAATACCAAGCAGGTGACATCAGGAACTTCGCCGTCGTCGGTCACGCCTCGTCCGGCAAAACCATATTGTGTGAAGCCATGCTCGCGTGCGCCGGCGTCATCAACCGCATGGGCAGCATCGCCGCCGGCACCACCGTGTCCGACTATCACGACAGCGAGCGCCAGCGGCTCATCTCCGTGCACGCCTCGTTGCTTCATCTCGAATGGCTCAACAAAAAGTTCAACATCCTCGATTGTCCAGGCTACGCTGATTTCCTCAGCGAAGGCCTCGGCGCCCTGCGCGTCGGCGATTTTGCCCTCATCGTCGTGAATGCCACCGATGGCGTGGGCGTGGGCACCGACGCCGTCTGGAAATACGCCACCGAAGACGGCATCCCCAAAATGATCGTCCTCAATGGCTTCGACAAGGAGGGCGCCAATTTCGAGAATAGCCTCGATGAACTCCGCCAACATTTCGGCACGCGCGTCTTTCCCTTGAGCCTGCCGGTCAATGCCGGTCTCGGCTTCAATCAATTGCTCGATGTCATCCGCAGCGAGGTCATCACCTACGCCGGCGACCAGAGCGGCAGGTTCACCGAAGCACCCGCCACCGGCGCGCTCGCCGAACGCGTCACCGATATGCACAAGCAACTCATCGAGTACATCGCCGAGGCCGACGATTCCCTCATGGAAAAGTGGATGGACAAAGGCACGCTCACCGAAGACGAACTCCGTGCCGGCCTCCACGCCGCCGTCCAGAAGCAATCCTTCGTGCCTGTGTTCTGCACCTCGGCCTTGAACAACATCGGCGTCGCCCGCCTGCTCGACATGATCGCGAAGTACGGCTCGTCGCCCGTGGACCGTAAGACCGTCAGCGCGTTCGATGCCGATGGCCAGGAATGCGAGGTCTCCCTCGATAGCCCCGAGACCGTCTGTTACATCTTCAAGACCATGAGCGAGGCGCAATTCGGCGAGCTCTCCTTCTTCCGCATCTATTCCGGCCACGTGAAGTTCGGCAGCGAACTGTACAATCCCGACCGCCGCATCTCCGAAAAGATCGCCCAGATCTATCTGCTCAACGGCAAGAACCGCGAGAGCGTCCCGCACCTCAATGCGGGCGACATCGGCGCCGTCGTCAAACTCAAGGACACCCACACCGGCAACACGTTGTGCAGTCCCAAGCATCCCGTCACGCTGCCCCGCGTCGTTTATCCCAAGCCCACCATCCATGCCGCCCTCAAGAGCACCGGCAAAGGCGAGGAGGACAAGATCGCCACCGGCCTCGCTGCGTTGCACCATGAGGACCCTACCTTTCAGCATCACGTCGATGGCGAGCTGCACCAGACCGTGCTCAGCGCTCAGGGCGAACTTCATCTCGAAGTCATCGCCGCCCGTTTGCGTCGTCGTTTCAATGTTCATGTGGAACTTGCCGAACCCCGCGTGCGTTATCGCGAAACCATCCGCGCCAAGGGCGATTCCAAATATCGCCACAAGAAACAGACCGGCGGCGCCGGCCAGTTCGCCGAAGTCTGGCTCCGCATCGAACCCCGCCCGCGCGATTCCGGCATCGACTTCACCAACACCCTCGTCGGCCAGAACGTTGACCGCACCTTCGTCCCCTCCGTCGAGAAAGGCGTCGCCAAAGCCTCCGAGGAAGGCATCCTCGCCGGCTACCGCGTCGTCGATGTGAAGGTCGATTTCTACGATGGCAAGATGCACCCCGTCGATTCCAAGGACATCGCCTTCCAGGTCGCCGGTTATTGGGCCTTCAAAGAAGCCTTCACCGCCGCGCGCCCCTGTTTGCTCGAGCCCATCCACCACGTCGAGATCCGCATCCCCGAAGATTGCATGGGCAAAGTCATGGGCGACCTCTCCTCCCGCCGCGGCCGCATCCAGGGCATGGATACCGACGGCAGCTTCCAGGTCATCAAAGCGCACGTGCCCGCCAAAGAACTCTATCGCTACTCCAGCACCTTGCGGTCACTCACCGGCGGACGCGGCGTACACCTGGACGACTTCAGCCACTACGAAGAAATGCCCAAAGACGCCGAAGCGAAGATTGTGGAGGAATACAAGAAGCATCGGGCGGCGGGGGAAGTGGCAGTTTAACAGTGCCAGGTGGCAGGTTGAACTCGGCCTCTCCGCTATGCCCGCCCACGCAGTGGGAGAGGGTGCGGCGCAGCCGCGGGTGAGGGTTGTGAGCGAAGCTCTGATCAAAAAGGAGAGGCCCGCTCGTGCGGCGAGGCTACTGACGAGCCGTCCACCTTGTTCGGAGTTCCGCCTTTAGGCGGTTTCCTTTTTGTCGAATTCCCGGCGACGAGGTAACGAGTCGTTTCGGATTTCACGTTTCGGCTTCCTCCTTGTCCTCGTCCTCGAATCCCCATGTTCCGTGATGGTGTCACCCCCATAAAGTGGTCGGAATTGGTCGGAATCGGTCGGAATCATCCATATCGCGCTACGCGTTTTGGAGTGCTCCAGCCCTCTGGAGCTTTTCCGAACTCTCGACCCTCGACCATCTTGGTTTACCTTGAGATAGGTTGAGACCGCCCCTGGCCCATTCAGAGTTCCTTCCCGCATCCCGAACCTCGCATCCCGCAACGAGCAGCAAAAAAACACCCTTAATTATGTCTAATTATCCTTAATTCGTGCTCAGCCCCGTTCTGATTTGGGGTGTTATTTCTGTTCTAACTGTTTCGGCCTGATTTTTGCAGATGTTGTCACCTTTAGCTGGCTGGAGCTGGCTGGAGCTGGCTGTGGCCATTTTTGCATAACCGCATGATTTTGAGCAATTTCCGCAAAATCACCTAATCCCGCTTATTGACCCGATTTCAGGCGTCATTTTCGTCATTTCTGTAATTAACGTCATCATCGTCATCGCTGGGTAGGGCGCGTCACTCCGTGCGCGCCGCCCCAATCCCGCATCTTGAAACGCGGATCTCACATCCCACATAATTTATAAAACAATGTCAAAGAACTAATCGCCAATATACACAAAAGTAAAAGTTTGTCAAATTATTTATTCCCTTTCCGGTAGGGCGGCGCTGCCGCGCTGCCGAAATGCGTTGAGACCCGCAACGCGGGACGAAATCCCGATAGTCATCTGGATAGAAAGGTAATCGAACTCGTTCAGAAGCTCCGGGCTCAATTTATTTGGCACGCACCACGCCTCTGCACTCCACGATTGCCTTTCCCCTAAAACTTGCAACGATGCCCTTCCATGACTCTCGGGAAACTGCGGTTGATTGGCGCCCTCGGCGTGTTCGGCGTCTTGTTCCTCGTCGGTTACTTATTCTTCATCGGCTCGCACAACGCCGATAACCCCGGCGCCTTCCTTCAGTTCGGTAAAACCGAGACCCACAACAACACCGCTTCCACCACTACGAGTACCGCTTCCGGTAACGCCTGTTTCTCCGCACGCCGGCTCCTCATCCTCAATCGCAGCGGCCATCCCGTCGCCCAACGCATCGCCCATCTCCTCCGCGACCGCCTCCGCGAACTCCCGTGGATCCAACAGGTCGATTTCGCCGATCCTTCCACCGCTCCGGACAAATCGCGCGCGCCCGATCTCTTTCTCACCCTCGACCTCGCTCAATTCGACCAATCCGGCCTCCTCCATCACACCACCCGCGCCGTGCTGAATGCCTCCCTCGGCTCCGCCCCGTGGCAAAGCACCTGTTACAGCGGGGATTCCAGCACCGCACCGCTCCTCCATTTCGATTGGAACACCCATATCGAAAGCGAGTCCACCTTCACCGGCATCCACTCAGACCGTTACCGCGCCATCGTTGATGACCTTGGCGGCAGTCTCCTCGCGGGCGTCTCAAATCAGATCGCCGGCTTCGCGGAGAAATATCCGCCGCTCCCGGAGTTGCCCGCTGAATTTTACGGCCCCTACGTGGAAGCCGCCGGGTTGGCAGCGCTCAAAGCTTTCGGCATTCAACCCCTTTATTCCTCCTGCGGCCTGTTCACCCACAACGAAACGTATTGGAGTTTTGAACCGCTCACCGATGCCTCCCCCGAACTGCAGCGTCTCGCCGATCAACTCATCACCAACCAATGGAAAACGTCCCTGCCACTCACCACCAACCTGGAAAACTTCAACGCCCGGTTCAACCGCGGCGATGAGCGATTGGAGATTTTCCGCCTGCGCGATTCGGACACCTATTCCCCCGGGCGTTCCGCCGCCCGTCCCCAGCGCTTTATCATCCACTATCGCAAACCCTTTACCGAAGCCGAACAGGAAAAGGCCGTCGATAAACTCCTCGCCCGCGCCGATGCCACCGATGTCGTCATGCCTTTCGAAGAATCCCTCAACCGCGCCCAACGCCAGCGCCTCGATGAAATGCTCGAGCACGAGCCCCTCCTCATCCCGCAGCACGCCCTCCGCCTCGCGCAGTTGTATTTCAAGCGCGCCGATACCAACGCTGCCCTTAACATGCTCCTCAGCGCCAGGGCCCTCAGCACATCCCTCGACGACCCGTCCAGCGTTCAATCCGATGTCGACGAGCTCGCCAAAAAAATTTCTCACGGAAAAAAACTCGATCTTGAGATTCCCGCGAGCACCTATCGCGGACTCGGTTTTCTGGAGATCACCAACGGCACCCAGTCCTTCACCTTCGATTGTCTGCTGATACAGCCGGTGCGGATGTTTGCGATGAACGGCGGCCATTCACAGACCGTTACCCTCAAGATCGGACCTCCGCAAAAAGAAGCCTACCCGTGGACCATGCTCCAGACCCGTGAAGGCAGCCGTTCGACCAGCAAAAGCACCTTCAACCGGCCTCCCCAGGGCCCTTGGACACAAGCGTTCACCTTCGACGACATCGCGTGCAAATTTTCCATCCTCCCCTCCGCCGACTCCAGGCAGATGACCGTGACGATTCAAACTCAGGCGAACTAAATAGCTGCCGCAACAATTACCACGCTTGCCAGGTTTTATGTGGTTTCAAATGGCGTAGCACGAACCACATTCTTTCCCCGCACCTGCAACCATCAACCTGCAACTTGTCACCTCGCACTATCTAGTGCGAACCAACTTCACCGTGATAAACTGATTCAAGCTCACGGTGATGGGTTGACCGGCCAGCGGGCCCGCTTCTTTGGGCATCGTCAACGTCACCGTCATGTCCTGTGTCACATCGCCCTCCACAAACATTCCCTCTTCCAGGTCGAACCACGCTTCGCCCGATGAGTTCCCGCCTTGCATCGTTGCCGGCAGGCCGGATATCCGCAGGTCCTCTCCCGCTTTGGTCGCGATCGTCCCGTCAAATTGCAGGTGCGCCACGTTGTGGTCGTTGCGTCGTTCCCAGCCGATGAATTTGTACGTGTGGTCCGAGACGATGATGCCCATGGTTTTTGAGTGGCTCTCCGACTTCACCGGCCATGTATCCCCCGGCTGCACTGGCGTTGTCGGCAGGCTTTCGTTCGCCTTCATCAGGTTCCGGAACGTATCCTCAGACGTCAGGTCGCCGAGCAATCCCAGCGGGTCATTTTTCGCCGTCGGCCCGATGAGCTTCCTCAATTCACCCGCGCCCTCCACCTTTTGCACCCGATTGCTCGCATCCAGGAAAATCTGCACCTTCGCTCCAACCAGTTTGCGCGCCGTCGCTCCCGTCGCATTCGTTTCCGACGACGGGTCACTCGAATCAAACGCCACCTCCCCCTGTTGCCCGCCCTTCATCGACATCTTCGTGCCGACAATTTCCATCGCCACCACGTGGCTGCCGTCTGGCGATTCGCTCAACACCGTGCGCGCATACTTCTGGGTCAGCAACAAGTCCTGCTTCATCGGTTCGGCCTGGCCCGGTATCTTCGTCTCCATCGGCTGCTTCAAGTCCACCGCCAACTCCACACGACTGTCCACCGGCCATTTCAATGTCAACATTGTCGGCCCGGTCGGCGGCGGCCCCGCCTTGATCACCGGCGGCGGCCCAGACTTGCTGCAACCCAGCAACGCCAAACCCGCCACGACACACAAAGTGAAAAATAGATTCCGGCCCAGCCCTTTTGCTTTCATAACCATATCAATAGATAAGAAACTAAATTCCCACCACTACAAAAGTAAGCCGGTATTATAACCGACTCCTCACCGTAGCGCAGATTTTCAATCTGCCGTACCGCCGAATTTTATTCGGCAAATCTCAAATTCACCACCTCCGCTTGACGCACCACGCAACACGGAACACGCCACCACCATTCCGTCATTCGGCAATTCCAGTCCCCTACGTTTTTCAATCCCGCATCATGAATCCCGCATCGCGCATCCCTTCCTGACACCTGACACTTGGCACCTGACGCCTCGCACGCTAGTTTAAGTGCGTGCGCCTGACCCAATTATTCACTGCCTTGTCCTCGCGCAACTACCGTCTCTTCTTCGCCGGCCAGATCATTTCCCTCATCGGCACCTGGATGACCCAGACCGCTTCTCTTTGGCTCGTCTATAATCTCAGCCATTCCGCGTTCAACCTGGGCGTCATCGGTTTCGCCAGTACCGTACCCATATTTTTTCTCGCGCCCTTTGCCGGCGTGCTCGTGGACCGCGTCAACCGCCATCGCCTCCTCGTCATCACGCAGGTCATGGCCATGCTCCAATCCTTCGCGCTCGCCGCCTTTGCCCTCACCGGCACCATCACCGTCACGCACCTCGTCGTGTTGAGCCTCGTCCAGGGTCTCATCAACGCCGTGGACATGCCGGTGCGCCAGGCGGTCGTCGTGGAATTCGTCGAGCGCCGCGAGCATCTTGGCAACGCCATTGCGCTCAATTCCTCCATGTTCAACCTCGCCCGCCTCATTGGGCCCGCGCTGGCCGGATTCGTCATCGCGGGAGTCGGCCCCGGCTATTGTTACGTCGTGGACGGCGTCAGCTACCTTGCCGTCATCATCGCCTTGCTCGCCATGCGATTGGCCAAACGCCCCGCGCGCCCCGTGCAACATCATCCCTGGGTGGATATGAAACGCGGCTTCCAGTACGCCTATAACTTTGCGCCCATCCGCGCCCTCATCCTCCTCGTCGCCGCCATCAGCGCCATCGGCTTTTCCTACAGCGTGCTGACGCCCATCTACGCCAAGGACGTCTTTCACGGCACTGCCCGCACGCTCGGTTATCTCATGTCCGCCTCCGGCATCGGCGCGTTGACCGCCGCCATCTACCTCGGCACCCGCACCACCATCCACGGACTCGGCAACGTCATCGCCTTTGGCGGTGCGGTCATGGGATGCGGCCTCATCGGCTTCGCCCTGTCCCACTGGCTGGCCTTGTCCCTCGTCTGTCTCATGTTCGCCGGCCTGGGCGGCGTGCTCCTGATGGCCTCCAGCAACACCCTCGTGCAAACCCTCGTGGACGACGACAAACGCGGCCGCGTCATGAGCATTTTTTCCATGGGTTTCACCGGCACCATGCCCGTCGGTAATCTCCTCGTCGGCTTTCTGGCGCACAAGATCGGTACGCTTATCACTTTGATCGCGTGCGGCGCCCTGTGCATCCTCATCGCCGGAATCTTTTTCCGCGCCATCCCCAACCTCCGCGCCCAAGCCGCGCCAGCGCTGGCGAAGTTGGACCCGACAATTTTCGAACCGACAGTGCCGGAAGGCTGATTAAAAAACGAAAATCGTGCTGGCCATCAACGCCTCTTCTGCTTAGGCCCAACTAAAAATTAAGAACTTAAAACCAAAAACGCTTCCTGCCTTCCTGGCTTTCTGCCAGCTTGCATCCACAATTGATTCAGGTAATATTTCCTGTACGCCCTGAGTCCGTACCAAAGATCACACCTGACTTTATGAAAAATCTTTTAAGCATTTTGTTTGGCATGTTGGCCGTGCTTGTCGGCGCCGCCGCCGACACCAATTCTAACGTCGCCGCCACACCGCCGTTATCGAAGACCGTCAGCTTCCACGTCGCCACGCGCTCCGTGAACCCGGACAAATCCATCACGCTCGTGTATCGTTGGGATGACACTAAACTCGGGCGCCCCATCGAACGCACCGTCATCGTCAACCAGGACACCGTCATCGGCATCAATGGCCAGCTCAAAACACTGGCGGACGTCACCGATGATGCTGTCCAGGCACCCTCCGTCGCCACCGTCGGGCCCGACCAGACCAATGCCGTGCTCCTGCGCATCGGCCGGGAGATGATCCAAATGTCTCAAGATAACCTTTCGCCCAGCCAGGTGGCCGCGCTCGAAGCCATCGCGCCCAAACCCACACCTGCCTCCGAGGCCGCGCTCGAAAAACGCGTCACCGACCTGATCACCGACCTTAAGTTGAACGATCCCCCGCGTGAAGCCCGCCTGCATGCGGTCCTCGTGGCCGACCTGAAAGCCGTCCGTGATTCCCACAACGCTGGTTTTGCCCCCGCCCATTCCGTCCGTGCCAATTTGAACATCGGCCTCAGCGCCAATCTGACCCCTGACCAGGTGGAAACCGTCAAAGACGCCCTCACGCACGGCATGGTCAAACACACCTATGATGGCTATCAAGAGATCGTGCCCCAACTCACACCCGAAGATAACAAGTTCATCATGGCCATGCTGAATCTAGCCCGTGAAGAGGCTCTCGACGTCAAGAACGCCGACGAAATCGGCCATATACTTGAACCCTACAAAACGGAGATCGAGCATTACATCACCGCTCACGGCCACGACTGGAAGACGGCCTATAAAGCCTTTGTGAGCGCCCAAAGTACAAATGCTCCCACCTCTGTGGCCACTCCCGCCGTCCAATAAGGGCAGCGGCATCCCTCATCGTTTAAATAACAGGCCGCCATCACTGGCGGCCTGTTCATTGAATTTCCTGGCTTAACTAAAAGCTTAAAACCAAAAACTTTTCCTGACTTTTCTGCCATCTTCCATCCACTCTTTGCCATTCACGTAACCTCGCTCGCTTCTCTGGCGTCCTTCTCGGCAATCACATCGGACTTTATGAAAATTTTTTTTGGCATTTTGATGGGCCTGTTGGTCTTGAACATCGCGGGCGCCGCGGACACTAATTCCAGCGTCGTCACTACTGCCGCTCCGCCGTTATCGAAGACTGTCGGCATCCACGTCGTCAAGCGTACCGTGAACCCGGACAAATCCCTCACCCTCGTGTATCGCTGGGATGACGCCAAACTCGGCCATCCCGTCGAACGCACCGTCATCCTCAACCAGGACACCGTCATCGGCATCAAAGGCGAACTCAAAAAACTCGACGACGTCACCGATGACGCGCTCCGCGCTCCCTCCGTCGCCACGGTGGGGGCCGACCAAACCAACGCCGTGCTCCTGCGCATCGGCCGGCAGATGATCCAAATGTCTAAAGACAATCTTTCGTCCAACCAGGTGGCCGCGCTCGAAGCCATCGCGCCCAAACCCACACCCACCTCCGAAGCCTCGCTCGAAAAGCGCGTCTCCGACATGGTGAGCGACCTTAAATTGAACGACCCCCCGCGCGAAGCCCGCCTGCATGCGGTCCTCCTGACCGACCTGAAAGCCGTCCGTGATTCCCACAACGCTGGGTTTGCCCCCGCCCGTTCCGTCCGTGCCAATTTGAACGCCGGCCTGGGCGCCGATCTGACCCCCGCCCAGGTGGAGACCGTCAAAGATGTCCTCACTCACGGGATGCTGAAACACACCTATGATGCCTATCAAGAGATCGTGCCCCAACTTACCGCCGAAGATAACAAGTTCATCCTGGCCAAGCTGCAGCAAGCCCGTGAAGACGCCCTCGACGTCAAGAATCCCGATGAACTTGGCCATGTCTTTGAACCGTACAAAACGGAGATTGAGCATTACATCACCGCTCACGGCCATGACTGGAAGACCGTCTACAAAGCCTACGTGAACGCGCATAAGAACGCCCCCGCCTCCGCTGCGGGGCCCGCCCCGGCCCCCGCCGCCCAATAAGGGCAGCGACCTCACTTATAGTTCAAAAAAAAGGGCCGCCATTTCTGGCGGCCCGTTCGTACAATTTCCTGACTTAACTAAAAATTAAAAACTTAAAACCAAAAACTTTTTAGTTCAGCTTCGCCAGCTCCGCGTTGAACATCTCGCGCGTCTTGCCCTGGATCTCGCCCAGTTGCAGTTCGCCCTTGTCCAGTTTCGCGAGCAACGATTTCTGCGCGGCATAATCCTTGTTCGTCACGCCCGCTTTGCTCTGCAACATGCGCCAGGCTTTGCGCCGTTCCACCGCGAACAGCACCATCTGCCGCGACACCGCGAAGTATTTCATCTTCCCGCCGATCTCCGCCTTGATGTACGTGCCGAAGTTCGGCACATAACTCCGGTGGTTCGGGTTGAACACCCGCCGATAGATCACGTCGTCCTGCGTGATAAACACCAGCATGTCGTCGAAATGGATCATCTCGGCCACTTCCTCTTCCTTCACCGCCTTCACGTGTTTGCGGAAACGCGCCTCGGTGATCGCCCAATGCGCCACCGTGTAATTGTATTCCTCACCTGTGCTCGCGTACTTTGTCCGCCACCAATCGCGGTCCGTCGAAGGGTTGCCCTTGAGGTCGAACGCCTCCTGCGCGGTCTCGCCTTTGCGCGGATTGAACACAAACTCCGGCATGCCGCGCGCGTCGCGCACCATCTTCGCCTGGTCGGCGCTCATGTTGTCCGCCACGCCGTGTTCCGGCTGGCAGGTCGTGTAAGCCTGGAAGAATGCCGTGCCGCGATATTCGAGGCCGTCCAGCATCGCCTTGTAGAGCTTCGCCGCATTCGCCATCGAGACCTGCGCCACGAACGGCGAGCCGTGTCCGCTCGTGAACGCTTCCGCCACGTTTTTCTTCTCGATCAATTTGCCCTGCGACGCCGTCCCGAACTGGTTCATGTCGTATCCGCCCAACATCGTGGACGAATCCGAATTCTGCCCGCCTGTGTTCGAATATACCTGCGTATCCAGCATCAACATCTTCACGTTCGGCCGGTTCTGCAAAATCACCTTCGACACATTCTGGAAACCAATATCCCCCAGCGCACCGTCGCCGCCGATGACCCACACTTTCGGCAACTCACGGATCTCCTGGTCCGTCATCAACGCGTCATCCAAATGCGTCAGCGTGAAGTAGCTGGCGTCCGTCATCGTGTTCTCATCGCTGTCCACCAGCGCGTCGCAGATGCGTTCCGGCACCACCGAGCGGCGCGCATGGTTCAACACCAGCGATTCGCCCAGCAGCCACGAGATCGTCGCGCCGTCCTGGAACAATGAATTCATCCACGGATACGGATGCGGATTCGATGGCGGTGTCGAGCCGTACACTGTGTTACAACCTGTGCTCGCGCCCATGTACATCACGCTCATGCCGTTGGCCTGGCGCCCGTCGATGGATTGCAAATCCCGATGATTGAACGCATCCGTCCGCATCACTGCCGCCAGACCCTTGATGATCTGCTCATCGGTGATGGTGCCGTGCTGCGCTTCGTAATCAGCGATGCGCTTCGTCGTGTCAGCGTCATTTTCGCCGCCCAATCCCATGACAGCGTGTTGCACCGCGCGGCGGAACAGGTTGTATTCTTTCTCGCTGCGCTGTTTCAACGCCTGCAACTTCGAGACGCCTTCGTTTTCCAGCTTCGTCGCCTTGCCGCGCAAACGGTCCGCCTTCTTGTGATACAGCGGGCGCATGTAAGCCTCGGTGACCGAAGCCGCCGCGCGCAAAATGCTCTTCTCACCGCAACCGGCGCACGCGCCGTCGCCGCTGACCAGCGCCTCGTAATTACGCCGCACCATCAAATGGTTCCGCAACGCCGCCTCGCGCGAATTCGCCGCGTCATTGTCGTTGTACAGGCCCAGGTATTTCTGGGGTGTGTCCGGCAAGAGCCGCGAAAATATCTGCGCCGTCGTCAATTCCGCGTTCAAGTCTTCCGTCTCACGCGTCATGCGCAACGCATCATGGTCGCCGCACACCTGCACGCACTCGCCGCAGCCTTTGCACAAATCAGACACGAAGATGGAGAACAAACCGCCCGCGCCCGCCGTCTTGGCTTCGAGTGAACGGAAGATTGCCGGCACGTTCGAATATGCCAGCGGTAATTTCGCGATGATGGCCACAAACTCCGTCCGGCCTTTTTCCGACACATTCGCCAGCGCGTTCACTTCATCGCGGATGATGTCTTTGAACGGCACGCCCGTGCGCGCCTTCACCGATTCATTCATCTTCACGCGGGAACGTTCCTCCACGCCCTTCAATTCACCGGCGAGCTTCGCGCGGTCGTCACTGCTCGTGACATAAAAGTTGAGCGCCGTCTTCAGCACCGTGCTGACGTCTTGCGACGTATTAGGCAACGCGGTGTCCGGGCACGCGGTGATGCATTCCATGCATTGCGTGCAGTTCTCCGCGATATAGACCGGCGTTTCACGCCGCGCCACATATTTGGATTGCGTCGCGCCCGTGCCCGCCGCCATCACGCCGAGCGAGGCCAGCGCGCCAGCGGGCTGGTGATAACCGAGGCTGTTGCGAAATTCCTTGTCGAACGTCGCCAGCTTTTGGAACTGGTAACGCGGCGTCTGTTCCGCCGGTGTCGGGATACCTGTGCCGCAAGCCGAGCCGCAACCTGCCGTCGGTATCAGCGGACCGGCGCCCAGCGGAGCCAATGGCGGATTGCGCATCGAGGAACGGTCGGCATCGCTTGCCGCGCCGTATTTGATCTCCTGCACGCGCGAAAAACCCTCCGTCATCACCGTCATGTTCGAGGTCACCACTGCGTCACCGAAGCGCCCGAACTTTTTCTTGTATTGGTTGTGGACCGTTTCCTGGAATTGCTCTTCGGTGATGGCGTTGTCCTTGAGGAACGGCGACACGCGGAAAAACGCGCCGAGGAACGAATTCCCCTGCATGCGCAATTGCAACTCGGTCTTGTCCGTCGCTTTTTTGGCGATATCGAACCCGGGCAGGATGAACACGCGGATATTATTTTCCTGGACGAACTGCCGGTGCTTGGCCGGGATGCGCTGCCACGCCGTCTCCGGTGTGTCGCTGGATTCCCAGACGATGCAGCCGCCTTTCTTGATGCCTTCGAGCGGATTCGTATGCGTGAACGCCTTCGGGTCGCAGCACAGCACCACGTCCACGTGGTTCAACTCGCAGTTCACCTTGATCTGCTCGCGGGCCACCGTGAGATAATAATTCGTCGGCGCGCCCTTTTTCTCCGAACCATATTTCGGGTTCGCCATGATGAACAACTGTTCCTTCAGGCGGCCATCGGCCTCCACTTCGTTGATGCGTTGCTTCAGGAGTTCGCCGAATTCACCGACGATTTCGCCGAGATTTTTTCCCGTCGTGATCATGCCCCAGCCGCCGATGGAATGAAACCGCACCGCAATCGCCTTGTTCGGCAGCAACGACGGCATGTCTTTGGAGATGACCGCGTAGGGATGCTTGATGCCCAGCGTGAAATACGTCTCGCCGTCCACCGCACCGCGACCATCCTCGCGCCGGGTCTGGCCGGTGGCGAACTCATACGCGCCCAGCGTGTGTTCCGGGCGAAAATCGCGTGAACCGATGCCGTAACTGCCACGGAAGATGCGCGGTGTTTCCTGCGGCGTCAGCGCGGGCACCGTGCCGCTGCCAAATTTCGCCACTTCATTCGCCTTGCCGATGGCCACGCGGATGTCGCGCGCCAGCGGATTGTCCCCCGCCATGCCTTCGTCCGTGCGTTCGAGGATGATGACATTCTTTTTGCCGCGCACCGCGTTGATGACGGCGGCTTCGGGGAAGGGACGGATGACATTGATGTGGATGGAACCAACCTTCGCGTTGCGTTCTTCGCGCAAATAATCGCACGCGGCCTCGATGTTGTCCGCCGCGCAACCCAGCGAGATGAAGATCGTATCCGCATCATCACACTTATAGGAATAGATCAATCCATAGTGACGCCCCGTGAGCTTGCCGAATTCCTCGTAGGCCGCTTCGAGCATTGGCAGGATGGCCTCGTTGAAATTGTTCCGGCGCGCGACCACGCCGTTCATGTGATGTTCCTGGTTCTGCACCGGCCCGAGCAGGATGGGATTTTTCAGGTCCATCATTTCCGGCACGCGACGGCGTTTGGGGCCGAACAATTCCCGCTGCGCCGGCGTGGGACAATCGATCTGCTCATCCACCGCGCCGAGATATTCACGGAGCAATTCCGCTTCCGGCGCCAGGTACGTGCGCTCGCTGTGCGTCGTCAACATGCCGTCCTGGATGTTCATTCCGGGGTTCAGCGACAGCTCGCACACCTTGCGCAGGATGATGGCCTGGTCCGCCGCCTGTTGCGCGTCTTTGCCGATGATCATCGTCCAGCCGGTGTCGAGCGCGGCATAGAAATCGTCATGGGCGCAATGCACATTCAGCGCATGCTTGGTCAACGCGCGCGCGCCGACCTCCAGCACCATCGTCGAAAATTTTCCGGGCGCGTGATAATACTGCTCCATCGCGTACACGATGCCCTGGCCGGAGGTGAAATTCACCGCGCGCTTGCCGGACACTGCGAACGCCGTCGCGCCGCCTTGTGCCGCATGTTCGCCTTCCGTCTCCACGGCGATCTTTTGCTGGCCCCACACGTTGAGTTCGCCCATCGCGTATGAACCCTGGTAGATTTCGCCGCCCTCCGTCGAGGGCGTGATGGGATAAAAGATGCCGCCTTCGGTGATGCGCACCTCCACCCACTGCGCCACCAGTTGGTTGCCGTTGCACGTCACGCGGATGCCGGGATACTTCGGTGCGATGCGGTTGGAGGGGTTTTTATGCGGGCTGTTCGCCCCGGTGGTGGTCGCAGAACTCATAATCGCTGGTTTTTAATGAAAAAATCCGGCCGTAAGCACAAACCTTGCGCCATTAAACCCAGTCGGATTCACCAATAAGTAGACTACCACTTCTTAGGGCTTGCTCAAAGAAAAAGAAATCAATCGGACAAAGCGAAGTAATGGCAGCATAAAGGCCGTTTTTGCGTTCTTCAAGAATTTTATCTGCGATTTAAAAACTTTCCTGCTCGCAATAATTTCAACGCGGGCGCAAGGTAGAATCGTAATGGCAAATACAAAACATTTGCTCCGCGCCGAGCCACACGAGTGGCTGGGCGACTGGCATCCGCTCGCCGAACAACTCGGTTCGACCGATGGCCTGCTGACGCTGGCGTCGGTTTCGAAGCTATTGCGTGTCCGCGCCGTGGTGGACCTGAAGTCGCTGCGGGAATTTCTCCAGCAATACCATTCGCAGATCCTCATTCCGCACGAATTGCCCGCCATCCGCCGCGCTTACGAGCAGGCCAGTCGTGGCGAAGTCCGCGAGCTGATCCAATTTGACGTGCAACTTAACAGTGAGGATAACCTGCGCCTCTTCGCCAATGCCAGCGAACGCGTGGGCCGCGCCCAATTGCAAAAACTCCGTCCGCTCCGCGACCAGCGCATCGTGCAGCGTTACCTGGCGGCCGTGGAGAATGACGAAGCACGTGGCTGGCACACCATCGTTTTCGGGATGACGCTGGCCATCTATTCGCTGCCCTTGCGCCAGGGATTGCTCGGTTACGCTTTCCAGACCACGCGCGGCTTCATTCATTCCGCCGCCCGCGAACTGCATGTCTCTGAGAAAAAGTGCCGCACCCTGCTCGAAGAGATCTGCGACCCCATCCCCGCCGCCGTTGAAACGCTCCTCGGCGAATTAACGGTTGTTTGAATCCCGCTTTGGTTGGGATTATTTGAACAGTCGGGCTGCGCCCCAGTCCAATTTCCGGACCGAAGACCCAAAAAACCTATGAATACGCCCAATTGTTACGTTCCTTCAAGGCTCACTCCCGATGGCGAGGTACTCCGGCACCATGCGTTTACTCGCTGGATGTCGCGTGACCTCCGGCAGGCGGCGGTAGATTTCAATAAAAATATCGGGCTTTATCCGCTCTACAGCGAAACCTCGCCGGACCATCAAACGCGCTATCTTTTCTGGCGTTTGCCGAAGGGAGCCGTCACGGAAATCAGGTCCGGTCGCCAAAAAGAATGTTTCGACCAGTTCGACCAGGTGAACCTCGGTAGAAATATCAAACTCCTCTCCCTTCACGTGAACGAGAGCGATATTTATTCTGCTATCTGGATTTCCGCCGATTTTTATGAAGAAGCGCGCTCCGTCTTGCGCACCTACGGCATCACCAGCGCTGAGAAGAAGGAAGTCGTCTAAGGCGTTTTTGTAGCGCGCCACTTGGCCAACCGCAACGCATTCCCGATCACCACCAAGTCCGACACACCCATCGCCGCTGCGCACAGGATCGGGCTCATGAAACCCAGCGCCGCCAGCGGAATGCCCAGCGCGTTGTAAAAAAATGCCCAGAACAAGTTTTGCTTGATGGTCCGTAATGTCGCCCGCGCCAATCCCAAACTCTCCGGCACCGCCTCAATCTCTGATTTCAGCAGGATGATGTCCGCCGCCTCGCGTGCCACATCGCTCGCGCGACTCACGGCGATGCCAAGGTCCGCCTGTTCCAGCGCTGGTGCGTCATTGATGCCGTCGCCGACAAAGGCAACGTGTTCGCCCTGGCCCTGAAGTTTTTTCACGAACTCCGCCTTGTGCTCCGGCCGAACGTCCGCAAAGACATGTTGCGGCACGATGCCGACCTGCCGCGCGATGCTCCCCGCCGTGAGCGAATTATCGCCGGTTAGCAAAAATGTTTTCAGTCCCTGCTGGTGAAGCTGCTGCACCACATTCGCCGCGCCGGATTTCACCGTGTCCTCTACTGCGAACAGGCCGGCCAGCTTGACGCCGATCGCCAGTCCCACAATCGTCGCGCCCTGGTTGGTCCAATGTTCAATGAACTGTTCCCCCGCATCAAAGTTCACGCCGTGCTCCTTGAGCCAGCGCAACGATCCAAACCGCACGAAACTCATTGGATACTGAGGCGCAGACGAAGTCCCCACTTGTTGGGATTGGATGTTTCCCTCCACCCCCGCGCCGCGCACTTCCTTCCAATCCGCTATCGCAATTTCCTCCTTGGAAATTTTCGCCACCGCCTGGCTGATGGGATGCGTGGAATGCCGCGCCAGCGATGCGGCGAGCGTTTCCGCATTTTGGACGTCATTATAAGTCCGCGCCTCAACGATCTCCGGTTTCCCCACCGTCAACGTTCCCGTCTTGTCAAAAATCACCGCCGTCACCTTGCCCGCTTTTTCCAGCGCCACCCCGTCGCGTATCAAAATCCCTCGGCGCGCCGCCGCATTCGCGCCTGCCATGATCGCCGCTGGCGTCGCCAGTCCCATCGCGCACGGACACGCTACGATCAGCACCGCCGCTGCCACGATGAATCCCGCCGCCGCACCTTCCGGCATGTGCGCTTTCCACAGGAACGGCGCGAGTGATTCAAAAACATGTTGTGCCGCATTCGGCGCGAGTCCCCACCAGAGTCCCGCAGCCACGGCCACGGCCACTACGATCGGCACAAACACATTACTCACCCGGTCGCCCAGGCGTTGGATGTCCGCGCGACTGGTCTGTGCGCGTTGCACGGCGGCGATGACATGAGCAAGCGCTGTCTCCTCACCCGTGGCTGTGACGCGCATCACGAGGCGTCCATTGATGTTGACCGTTCCCGCATACACACCGCTGCCCGATATTTTATCCACCGGCACTGATTCGCCCGTCAGCATCGCTTCATCTACCGCCGAATCACCCTCCACCACCTTCCCATCCGTCGGCACACGGTCACCGGGACGAAGCGCCAACAGGTCGCCGATATTTAGATCAGATACAGGAACATCCTCTTCGGTTTGTTGGCTGGTTGTGACGACTGGCTTAAAACCCAGGATATCGAGTCCACTCATTTTGGTAGGGCGCGCAGTCCTCTGCGCGCCGTCGGCGAAAGGTTGAAGGACGGCGGGCAGAGGACTGCCCGCCCTACCTTGGGGCGATAGTCTCCTCGCCGTCTGCGGCGCCAATTGCATCAAACTTTTTAACGCACCCGACGCCCGCTCGCTCACCCGCGCTTCGATCCAATGGCCCGTGCTGATGAGCGTGATGATGGCCGCGGCTTCCATGAAATAAAGATGCCCACCCGCGCCGCTGAGCAACGCCCATGTGCTGTAGCCGAACGCCGTCGTCGAGCCGAGCGCGACCAGCGTGTCCATGTTCGAATGGCCGACTTTGAGCTGCCGCCACGCGCCGCTATAGAACTGCGCGCCGCATACCATCTGCACCACACCCGCCAGCGCGAAGGCGGTCCATTGGAACAACGGCACCATCGCGAGATTGAAACCCCATTCCCCGATCATCAACGCCGCTGTCACAATCCCGCCCAGCCACAGATTCAGGTTCCAGCCGTTCTGCTCATGCGCGGCGTGATCGTGTACGCCATCGCTAGATTTTTTTTGGGCCGGTTTGGCGTCGTAACCAGCAGCTTTCACGGACGACAAAATGGCCGGCACATCTCGTGTCGCGCCCGCATTCCACTTCACACTGGCGCGCCCGGTCTGGAGCGTGACGGCGGCGTTACGCACGCCCGGCACGCTTTGGATCGCTTCCGTCACATGCCGCGCACAATTATTGCACGTCATTCCCGTCACGACCAATTCCGTCGCAGGCGGCGCGGGAGATTTTTGAGTATCGGTTGCCGGCATAAAGCCATTCCCAATCTAATGCCGAATCCAGTTGTGGCCAACACGAATGGCGTCCGTGAACGATTTCACGGGTGGTGGTGCTCTTTTTCACCTTCCTTGCCCTTGAAGATATAGAACAAATAGGCGAGCGATGGCAGCAGGACGATCGCGCCAAAGCCGACCGCCAAAATCAGCAGTCGGAGCGTGGCTTCTGCCGCGGCACTGTTGGCCACCTTGATGTCGGGTGTCACGAGATTTGGATATTGCGCCAGGCTCCAGCCGAGCAGGATGGCCGTCACCTGGCCGATGGCGGCGACGCGTGCCACGGCATACCGGCGCAACCACAAAGCCGCCAGCGCCGCAATGGCCATCACGCTTGTCCAACCCAGGAGCAAGGGCGCCCACCAGTCGGTCAGTCCGCCGTACATCGCCGGTGCACCGGTCTTGGAAGTGAGAAAGACGACCAGCGAGATCGGCGCCAGCGCGAGGCCGGACAAAAGAGCGCGCCGTCGAAAATCATTCTGCAATGCCGGATGTCCTTTTGTATCCAGCGTCAGGTAAGTGGCCGCCAGGAAGGCAAACAGGGCCAGTGCAAAAACGCCGCAAACCAGTGCGAAGGGTGTCAACCAGCCCGCCAAGAAACCTGTGACGACCTGTCCGTTCTCAACCCGGATCCGGCCGGTGGCCAAAGCCCCAAGCGTCACACCCTGGCAGAACGGTGTAAAAAAACTGGCCGCCCCAAAGAGGGTTCCCCAAAGCTGCTGGTGACGGTCACCTTGGGAATCGTATTTGCGAAAGATAAACGTCGTGCCGCGCAGCACGATGCCGATCAACATCGCCGTCAGCGGAATGTTCAGCGCCGTCATCATCACGGCAAAGCCGCGCGGAAAACCGGTGAAGAGCAGCACGATCACAAGAATGAGCCAGACATGATTGGCTTCCCAGATGGGCCCGATGGCATCGGCGACCGCTTTTCGTTGCGCTTTGGCGCGCGGCCCGGTCGCCAGCAGGTCCCACATGCCGCCGCCAAAATCCGCGCCGCCCATCAGCGCATACAGCATCAGGGATAACAGGATGAGAACGGCGGTGATGCTTTCAAGCATGGGAGTGATGGGGTGCTTCGATGAACTGCCGGCGCAACAGATAGACGACCACGACGGCCAGGAACACGTACAACGCCGTGAACAGCGCAAAGGGAATGACAATCCCATGCATCGGGGTGACCGCTTGTTCGGTCCGCATGATACCGTAGATGATCCATGGCTGGCGGCCAACTTCAGTCACCGTCCAACCCGCTTCAATGGCAATGAATCCCAGCGGCCCGCACAACACCAGCGCGCGCAAATACCATTTTGCGCCCGTGACTTCGCGCTTTTTCCACCACAGCCAGCCGGTCATCACGGACAAGAGGAAGAGTATTGTGCCGGCACACACCATGACATCGAACGACCAATGCACGATGCGCACATTCGGCCAGTCGCTCCGGGGAAATTCCTCCAGTCCGGCCACTTTCGCATCCAGCGTATGAGTCAGCAGCAGGCTCAAGCCGTCCGGGATGCGGATCGCATAATCGGTCGTCCGGGTTTCGTCATTGGGAATTCCGCCGATGACGAGTGGCGCGCCGGTTTCCGTCCGGTAATCCGCCTCCATCGCCGCCAGCTTGACCGGTTGCAAACGTCCGACCGCGCGGGCGCTGACATCCCCGCTCAACATCTGCAGCGGCGCGCTGACCGCAGCGAGGCCCAGCGCGATTCCCAGTGCGCTGCGATGAAACGTATTGTTCCGGTCCCGCAACAGATAGAACGCATGCACGGCGGCCACCGCAAAACCCGTCGCCACAAAAGCCGCCAGCGTCATGTGCAACACTTCGTGGAAGCTCGCCCGGTTCAACATGGCCGCGATCGGGTCCACGCCGGTGATTTTGCCATCCACCACCTTGAACCCGGCGGGCGCGTTCATCCACGCATTAGCGGTCACCACGAAGATTCCCGAAAAAATTCCGCTCACCGCTACCAGCAATCCCGAGAGCCAATGCTTCCACGGCGACAGCCGTTTCCAGCCGTAAAGAAAGACCCCCAGGAAAATGGCTTCCGTGAAGAACGCGAAGCCTTCCAGCGAAAACGGCATCCCGATGATGGCCCCGGCCTTTTCCATGAACCCCGGCCAGAGCAGGCCCAGCTCGAAGGACAGCACCGTGCCGGATACCGCCCCCACCGCAAAAAGTATCGCCGCACCTTTTGCCCAGCGTTTGCTGAGGTCCAGATAGACCGCCTTGCCCGTGCGCAGATACATGCCTTCCGCAATCGTCATCAACAACGGCATGCCGATGCCCAACGCAGCGAAAATGATGTGGAACGCCAGCGACATCGCCATCTGCGAACGGGCAAAGAAGAAATCGTTCATGTTACAGCGCCTCCGGCACCCCGATGATTGCATCACGCTGCCGGGAGAATCTAGCGTGGAATCGCCGGTCGGCCAATAGCAATGGCGAACGAGCCGTTTCCCAGGGTAGGGCACGCACTCCGTGCGCGCCGTCGTCCAACATGTTAAAGCGGTTTGAATTAGCCTGTCCTCCCTGGCCTTGGCGGAGGAGGATTTGAATCAGCCTGATTTCAGATCCTATCCGCGTCGCGCGAAAGCGTCATGGAGTCCGCCAGCCCTCTGGAGCTTTTTCCCACCTCAGAGAAGAGAATACCAGACGCGGGATTTTTTTAGCACGATTAAGCACGAATAAGCACGAATAACCACCAATTTCAAACCCCGACCTCTTTGGTAGGAATTCAGATTTCCATCGCGCACTGCCGGACGGCCTGCTCTCGGTGCCTCTGTGGTTGATCCAGAAAAAAGATTGTTTATTTTGGTCGGTAGAGGTCGGTAAAGGCCGGTATTACCCACCACAAGGCCGGTAAGAACCCGGTAAAGTCGGGTCGCCAGGGTCCGGGGGGATCCTGCATCTTCAAACCCGCATCCTGTATCGCGCAGAAAAATAAAAAAAATCTCTCTTTAATTTACCTGAATCCACCTTGATCCACTTAAATTCCCGCTTTGCCCCCATCCCCTTTCAAGCTTCATTTTTGTTATCATCGGCATTATCAGCCTTTTTCCACAAAGGGAGGGCGGGTGGTCTTTTTGGCCCACCGCCAACCTTTTTAACCGACTTTGACATTTACATTTCAAAGAACTGATAACCATTTTGCACTAAAGTCAAAGTTTGTCAACATATTTTTTACTTTTTGTAAGAGTCGACGTGAGGAGGCTCATTTTATTCCAGGTCGCAACCCACCGCTGGTAATTCTGTAGGCGACGAGGTAACGAGTCGTTTCGCAAATCCTGCATCGCTTCCCCTCCTGACACCTGACACTCCGCACCTTACGCCCGGCATTGCCGGTAAGCGGGCGGC